>Ga0207100_1080_pt2 | contig 21803 bp, 23 predicted proteins | sample Alteio_BWMinHeat_82_FD_153520 | JGI IMG/M metagenome (GOLD analysis project Ga0207100, IMG submission 153520) | Enriched cells from forest soil in Barre Woods Harvard Forest LTER site, Petersham, Massachusetts, United States -... | ecosystem: Environmental > Terrestrial > Soil > Temperate forest >...
GGAGACACAACAGGATAGCCCGGCTGTCCCACTGACAGCGCTTTTTCTGATATTCTCATTCGTTTTACTCAAGAGGTGGCTGTGGAGAAGCGCGGCGCGAAATATCATCGGGAGCGCCTGGGCGAGGCCCTTCGGGAAGAGATTGAAACCATAGTCGAAGGTGAGTTGGGCGACCCGCGCATCGGGCTGGTTAGCGTCACCAGCGTGGTATTGGCGGAGGATTCGCGCTCGGCCCAAGTCTTCGTCACTCTTGATGGAGACGATGCCGAAGCCGACCGTTCGCTAGAGGGCTTGACCGCAGCGTTCGGGTTCATCCGCCGCGAGGTGGCGGAAAACTTGCACCTTCGCCGCCCTCCAGAATTGTATTTTCACCTCGACCGCTCAGATAAGTACGGCGCAAGAATTGATGAATTGCTAGGACGGACGAAGAAGAGGAAGAAGTAAGTCGTCAGTCGTCGGTCTTCGGTCGTCGGCAAGATCTGACGACTCGAGGCGGGGATTGGCTAACGACTGAAGACTGACGACCGCTTATGTTGAAGGACGTTCTCAAGCACATCGAACAGCGTAACCGGTTCGTGCTCACCTCGCACGCCAGGCCGGATGGGGACGCGATCGGTTCGGCGCTGGCCTGTCGCCAGATCCTGCGTGCGATGGGGAAAGAAGCCGACGTCGTCTTGCGCGATGGTGTGCCTCGCATTTACCAGCCGCTGCCCTACGCCCGCGAAGTCGTTCAGTCGGAGAATGTCAACGGAGACTACGAAGCCGCCATCATTCTGGAGTGTGACAGCATTCAGCGCACCCGCCTCCACGGGCTGGAGAACAAGTTTCTGATCAACATCGATCATCACCAGAGCGGACGCCCCTTTGCCCAGGTGAATTGGATCGATCCTAAAGCCGTGGCCACGGCAGAAATGGTTTATCGTCTGGCGCGCGAGGCCGGAGTGAAAATTTCTCCGGAGATCGCGACCTGTCTTTACACTGCCGTCCTCACCGATACCGGCTCGTTCATGTTCGAAGGGACGAACGAACACACCTTCGAACTGGCGCGGGAGTTGGTGTTGGCGGGCGCCGATCCGGCACACTGTGCACGCAATATTTATTTTGGACACTCCACCGCCAAAATGCGGTTGTTGGGCGCGGCGCTCTCCAATTTGCATCGCGAAGGGCCACTGGCGTGGATTTCGGTTAGCCAGAAACAAATGCAGCTGTGCCACGCCAAGGAAGAAGATTGCGAAGGGTTGGTGAACTACGCGCTTTCCATGCAAGGAGTGGAGGTGGCTTTGTTCTTCCGTGAACTTCCTGACGGCCGATTCCGTGTCAGCCTGCGCAGCAAGGGCCACGTAAACGTCGCTGCCGTCGCTGAGCGTCTCGGGGGCGGTGGACATCAATGCGCCAGCGGTTGCGCCATTGATGGACCACTGTCGGTCGCTGCTGCCCGCATTCTCGCAGAATTGCGACTCGGTCCCTCCATACAATAAATCTCATTCTCGATTACGGAATTGTGATCTCGAAATCCGCAAACTCGACACCGAACCCTTCCGCGTCGAGCACTGGCCAACGCCCGCTCATGGATTGGCTGCTGCTCACGGGCTTCTGCGGGTTCCTGTTTTTTTTCGGCCTGGCGTACTTCGGGCTGCTCGGAGCCGACGAGCCGCGTTATGCGCAGGTGGCGCGCGAGATGCTTGCCCGTCACGACTGGATCACGCCCACGCTCGGTGGCACGCCTTGGCTCGAGAAGCCGGTTCTCTACTATTGGCAAACCATGCTGGCTTACAGTGTTTTCGGAGTCAGCGACTGGGCGGCGCGCCTTCCCTCCGCAGTGGATGCCACGCTGATGGTGGTTGCGGTTTATCTTTTTCTGCGGCGCTTTCGTCGTGGTTTTCAGCTCGATGGTGCGCTGATGGCGGCCTCCGCCAGTGGAGTCATTGGCTTCGCGCGCGCCGCGTCGATGGACATGCCTCTGGCTGCCACTTTCACCATCGCCATGCTGGCCTGGTATGCGTGGTATGAGAGTGCGAGCAAGCGCTACCTGGCGCTGTCTTACATCTTTCTGGGACTCGCGATGCTGGCCAAGGGGCCGGTAGCGCCGTTCTTTGCGGCGGCAATCGTAGTGATCTTTTCGGCTGCCAAAGGCGACTACCGCCTCATTGCAAGGACATGCTGGTTGTCCGGCATCGCGCTCTTCCTGTTAACGGCGCTTCCCTGGTACGTCGCGGTCCAGCTAAGAAATCCGCACTTCTTTCGTGTATTCATCCTCGAGCACAATCTCGAGCGATTTGGGAAGGACCTTTATCACCACACGCAGCCCTTCTGGTATTACCTGCCCGTCGTCCTGCTCGGACTTGTGCCCTGGACGATGTTTGTCAGCGCGGCCCTCGCAGAAACTATCCGAGTCTGGTGGAAAGAGAAAAGGGAATTGTTCCAGTCCGAGGATGCCATGCCGGCATTTCTCGTGATCTGCCTCATCGTCCCCATAGCATTCTTTTCTTTTTCCGCATCCAAGCTGCCCGGCTATATTTTGCCGGCCCTCCCGGCAGGCACGCTCCTGCTGGCGGAATATGTTCGCCGCCACGTGATAGACGATGATCGACCCAGCCTTTTGCTTGTCGCTTTACATTCTGTGGTCGCCGCCCTGCCGGTAGTTGCGGCGCTGATGATGCAGTACATCGTGTTTCATCACACTCTACCATGGGGCCGCGCGACCGCGATCTCAGCCGGATTCGCGGCGGTCCTGGCGGTCGGAATCGTGCTGACACTGCGCCGACCGCTGGGTCTTCGTGTATTCCGCTTTGTTACATTGGTCCCCGTGGTGCTGGCTGTGGGTGCAGCGCTGAGGCTGGGTGCTCCTTCTCTGGACGCCACGCTCTCGGCCCGACCGCTCGCTCAGGAGATCAATCGCGTGGACAACCGGTCCCTCCCCCTGGCGATTCTGCGCCTTTCGCGCGAGACCGAGTATGGGCTTAATTTTTATCGCGATCAGAAGATTCTGCGCTATGAAACCGCAGGCGTCCCCGCCGGCGAACATCTCTTAATTACTCCGGAAGGTTGGCAGAAAAACATCGCTAAGTGGACTCCAGGCCGGCGAGTGACTTACGTCGGAAGCTTCGCGGAGCAGGGCATGGATTATTACTGGGTAGCAGGGAGGGACAGCCATTAGCTCTTACCTTAAGCTCTTAGCTTTCAACTTCCGAATATTTTGAAAATGAAATCGTAGGTGGGGCATCGAGGTCTACACAAAAGGGCTCAAGGCTAAGAGCTAAGAGCCAAGAGCTGAAGAGTTCCTGTTACCCATCCTTGTCCCCCCGTTTGCCTCCTGCCGGACGAAGCACTACACTCGCTGTTCGCAGCCCGCCATGAGCGCGCTTAGCAAGCCGGAACCCTCCAGGAGCCTCCAGGTGGAGATTCTCGACCTCAGACACTTTTCCTCTGTCGATCTGCGTCCATTGCTGGAGGATGAGGTGCGGGAATGGGCACGCCTGCTTTCCTGGGATTACAGCGGTTCGGCAGAAATGATTCTGCGCTACGTGGATGCCAAGATCCTCCCTGGATACGCTGCCATCGACCGCGGAAGGATCATCGGCTACGCTTTCTTCGTTTATGAAGGCAGCAAGGGCGTGATTGGAGACCTCTTTGTCGCCAACGGTGGTCGTCTGCCCGATCCCCACGAAGTGGAGTCGCGTCTTCTGCTGCATGTGATTGAGACCTTGCAGCAGTCGCCGGGAATCCACCGGGTGGAAGCGCAATTGTTGGTACACGATGCTGGCGTCGTGGCCCGGCCTTTTGTCGAGCAGGGATTCGAGCGTCACCCGCGACTTTTCATGGTGCTGCCGCTGACCGACACGCCCAAGAGCCCACATCCGATGGATGCTGAAGTTGAAATCCGGCGCTGGACGGAGCACGACTACCAGCCGGCCGCCGCCTTGATCACAAGTGCCTACCGCGGCCACGTCGACTCTGAGATCAACGATCAATATCGCTCCCTGAGCGGGTCGCTGCGTTTCCTGAACAACATTGTGCGTTTTCCGGGATGCGGTACGTTTGATCCAGAAGGTTCGTTTGTAGCGGTGCACAAGCGCGCACGAAGCCTGGTGGGCCTCATCCTGTGCTCCCGGGTGCGCCACGACGTAGGACACGTTACCCAGGTGTGCGTGCTCCCGGAATACCGCTCGCGCGGCCTGGGAGAGTCACTCATCGCCGCCACCACGGGGAATCTGCGTCAGCGAAACTTCTCGCTCCTGTCGCTGACCGTCACCGAAACGAATGCGCGCGCGGTAACTCTCTATCAACGCCTGGGATTTGATATCAAGAGGGTGTTCGATGCGTTCGTGTGGGAAGGATAAAGCAGCTTTTGGCTCCTAGCCTTTTGCTTTTAGCGCAGAGACCATGGAGCGGCAGAATCGGTTCATTTCCTGGAGTCGGCGGTCAGTTCCACAGTGACCATTTGTAAGGGTCGAAGCTAAAGGCTTAAGAGCTAATAGCTGCTTCTTAGTGTCGCAGTATCCACATTACCCACCCGGCCAGAAATACTCCGCCGACGAACAAGGCGAAGCAATATAAGCCGTAGCGGATCTGGTCGCGCGAGGTGCTGCGCTGGGTAATTCCGAAAACCACCGAAGCGAAGACCGAAAACAGCAGGGCGGCGGTGAAATGGGAGAGTTCCAGGGTCATTCGATTCTTCCGATCAAGGCTTCTTTCCGATGGCGATGTGGTACGCGTCGGCAGCGCAGATGAAATTCAGCAGTCCCGCGACGATCAGAAACTTGGTGCCATAATCGGCGGTGGCGTGGGCAATTGCGCCATGGCCCCAGCCCTGCACCCGGGTCACAATGTAGAGGCCGCCCGCGCCCACGTCGCCCACGAATCCGAGAATGTCCAGAATATCGCCGCCATTGGGTTGGTAGACGCGTCCTTGCATGAGCAGGCCAAGGACGAACATGATCGTGATCGAGGCCATGATCAACAATCCACGAATCCAGCGCTTTTGCACCAGATGCCCCGCGCCTGGAATGAGCCACGCGACCGCCGGGGCAATGACCGACATGCTGGGGGACGCCGGCACCGTGGCTGCGGGCGCTTCTGCGGGAGTAGTCTTCGACGAATTTGCCATTCAGATGATTACGAGCTCACTTTGAATTCTACCTGTTACCTGCGCCGCATTGGGCCTGATCAGCATGTTTACTTCGCTGCGTACTCCGAATTCCGGAAGGTAAATGCCGGGCTCGATCGAAAAACATGAGTTGGCCAGGATGCGGCGCTCGTCATGAATCTCCAGGTCATCCATGTTGGCGCCGTTGGCATGGACCTCGGTGCCAATCGAATGCCCGGTGCGATGAATGAAGTACTGCTCGAGGCCTGCGTTCTTGATGTAATTCCGTACTGCGTGGTCGACTTCCCATCCGGCAATGGCCTTTCCCGCGCCCACGCCATCGATGACCGTTTTTACTCCAAGGTCGCGCGCCTGACGCACTATCTTGAAGATTTCCCGCATGCGATCGGTGGGAGACTGTCCCACAAATCCCGTCCAGGTGATGTCGTAGTATACGGCCTCAGGCGTGTTTTTCTTGGCCCAGACATCGAGCAGCACGAAATCGCCCTCACGAATTGGTTTTGAAGTTTCGGGGCGTAGCGCGTAGTGAGGATCGCCGCTGTTCGCATTGACCGCCACCAGGGGCGGATCGTCGGTTACCAGGTTCTCGCGGCGGAAGGCCTCCATGAACCACTGTTGCATCTCGTATTCGTGGGTCCCGCCGTTGCGCACCCGCCGGCCGATCTCCTGGAACGCGCCAGCCGTGATCGCGTCTATCGCATCGCGTGCGGCGAAGTGCGAACTGATCTGCTCCTCCGTCAAAGTGGCTTCAAACTGCGCCACCAAGTCGCAGGAGCTGACCACGTTCTTGCCCAGGCCGCGGATCAGATCAATGGTGCCGCCATCCACTAACGAAATTGTGAAGACCAGATTATTCGGTGAATACTGCATCGCGATATCGCGATGATTGGCGAGTATCACTTTCACCTGGTCGAACAATTCCTGCCAGCCGGAATACTGACGCTTGCTCCCTGGCAGCGAGTCGAGATGGCCGGCCTCAATCTTGTGGACCAGTTTCACCGGATCGCCACTGGCTGGGATTAGGTAGAACCAACGCCGGGTGACCATTTGACCCGTCGGTAATCCCAGAACCCGGTAAGCAATAGGATCGCGGTGATGGTGATCGTAAAAAAGCCACGCGTCGATGTTCCGCTCGCGCAACGCGGCTTGTATGGCGGGAAGATCCATGGGCAAACAACTATTCTAAACAACGAAGGCGATTTGAGCGAATTGCGGCAGCCCCAAACAGGCCACGTGGAGATAGCCGCCTAGCTGCCCGGGCCGAGGGAAAATCGGCAAAAGCTGTCAGCGGATTGGCGAATCAAGGAACCGTGAGAATTGCCTTCCGCGTCGTGCTCGGGAGTGTCTCGCACGCAGTTCGCAAAACCAGGCGCGGCGCCCTCTCCCGAATACTCATCAGATAGGGTACGGCTCGCTGCACGTCGGCCTTGGCGGTTTCGCGCAGCAACCAACCCAGACCCTTTCGCACCATGTCATCTTCATCGGACAGGAGCGTAGCGGACAAACGGATGATCTCAGAAAAAAGCATTTTTCGGCGAGCCCCCTGGATCAAGGCCACGCAGGCTGCCCGGCGGAACCAACGGTTCCGCGACTTTGCCCAGTGGAATACCCGGCTCGCCCGCGCTGGTTTCGCCACTACCATGGGCGCGATCAGATAGTGCACCAGCGCATCATGGTCAGACCAGTTACTGATTCGGGGCAACCATGACTCAAGCAATCGGAATTCTTCGTCGCCGAACTTGTCCGTGATATTTTCCAGGAGGAGAACAGCAACATTCTTGTCTTCATTTATTGTTCCCGCGAATAAATGGTCGGCAACCTGAAGCAGAAACTTAAGATCGGACTCTTGCAGAATCTCACGTCGCCAACGAAGCGCTGCCCGGCGCAAATCGGCGGTGCGCCAGCCGTGCGACAGGACTTCCTCCCTGAAGAACCGTTGCACGCCGCTCGAACGCTCCGGGGAGCCGCCGGCCTTTAACGCGCGACGGATCCCGTTCGCAACAGATGCGGAAGTAGTCTTTCGCTTGCCCATCTATTTTACCGAGCTGGGATCGCCGGGCGCATGCCCCTGTCGTAAATCCACAGCAGCCCGGCCGTGGCCACGCCCACGGCGGTTACGGTCCACCACATGCGTTCTGGCTGGTGCGTGACCTCCACGAAGTGGTGGGCAAGCGTTCCTCCGAACCAGCCACCGATCAAGGACCCGATTCCAATGGGCAGAAATGCGAAGCCCATATACGTCCCCTGTTGGCCAGGCGGCGCCAGGCGCGAAATGTATTCGTAGTAGCGCGGCGATTGAATGATCTCGCCGAGGGCAAGAACAAACAGCGAGAGGACCGCTCCCCAGACCGTCGGCCTGAAGGCGAGGATCAGCCAGGAAGCGGAGGTAATCACAGTGCCTAAAATGATGGCTTGAAACGCCGGAATCTTGCGTGTCAGGTAGTTAACCAAGAGCGTGAGTGTGATGACCGTTAATCCGTCGGTCACAAGAATAATTTCGACGTCAGCGTTGGCATTGATGTATCCGTGGATGTATCCGGGCAGACTGATGTACTGCTGCCAGAACACAACCCAGTAGCCCGTGAACAGTACCAGAAACCACATAAACCGGCTGATTCCGGCCAGCACGAGTAGGAGAAGTCCGGTCCAAATCCACCAGGACACGTTGAGGGGATACCAGAACGTGACGATGCGCAGCCCCAGGGCAATTCCCAGCACGGGTAGAACCAGCCGGTAGTTGCCCACGACAACGCAGAAATTCCGCGCCACGGTTGCGATCGAGGGTGGCGGCGCATCGCCGGCCTGGCGCGGTTCCCGGAAGAAAAACAAGACCACAAAGAACATCGCGAAGACACTGATCGCTGCCACTCGGTACACATTCTCAACGCCCAGGTGGCGATGGGCCCAGGAGGCAAAATAGGGCCCGGCGGCACCGCCGATGTTGACCATCGTGTAGTAAATCGAATAACCAATCGAGCGAACGTTTTCCTTGGACGCGCGGGCTGTGGTACCGACTACGCAGGGTTTCACCAGCGCGATGCCGAGTGCGGGAAGGATCAGGATGAAACCAACAAACAGTCCCAGCGGCACGGCGTTGCGCACCGGTGCCAGCCAGGATGCGCCGATGGAGCCGATCAGAAAATAGGCGGCAGCCAGGATGAGATATGCGATCGAAAGTGCGCGGCGAAATCCTAACCGGTCGGCAGCGGCCCCCCCGAAGATGGCCAGAAACCAGACCATGCCGCCGAATATTCCCGTCAAAGTACCGGTCTGCTGGGTGGAGAAATTCAACTTCTCCTGCAGATACAAAGCCAGAGAGGCAAAAGCCCCATAGTAGGAAAGGCGTTCAAAAATTTCAGTGATATTAGCGACCCAGAACGGCCGTTCGAAGCCGGTGCGAACTTCACGGAGGCGCTCAGAAAAATTCAACGGGGCTCCCAAGTGCGGCACGGAAAACTTCTGTCCGCGTCTAAATCCCTAATCGCTTTTGCACTTCGTGGGCCGAGACTCCGCTCACTCGAATCACCTTCCTGCGGCTGCTCTGACCGGACGCTATGGTAATGGAGGAACGCGGCACCTTCAAAAGATTTGCCAGGAATTCCTTGCAGGCCTCGTTGGCGCGGCCTTCCACGGGCGGAGCCGTCAAAGATAACTTGAGAGCGTCTCCAAGTTCGCCGGTGATCGCGTTTTTTCTGGCTCGAGGATGGACTTTGATCGCGAAGGTTGCGCCATCGAGACTGTCGTGAATAGAGATCATTCAAGCCGATCCGTGGTTAGAGTTTTGCCCTTTGTCCAAAGATTGCCGTCCCCACCCGCACAGAGGTCGAACCTTCTTCAATCGCCACTTCAAAATCATGCGACATGCCCATGGACAGGACGTCCATGAAGACAGCAGGAAAATGTTGCGCAGCGAGTTGGTCCCGCAGAGCGCGGAGTTTGCGAAAATACGGGCGTACTTCCCGAGCATCTTCCGCGAAGGGAGGAACGGTCATCAGTCCGCGGAATTCGAGTCGCTCAAGTCGCGGAGCCGCGCTCAGAAGCTCTTCCACTTCATCCGAGTCTGGGGACAAACCACTCTTCGCGCTTTCGCCGCCCACATTAATTTCGATCAGCACGCCCAGTTTCTTGCCGAGTCTTGCAGCCGATGCATTGAGCTTTTCAGCCAGCTTCAGGGAGTCAAGTGAATCGATTGCGGCAAAGGCTTCCGCTGCGGCCGCGGCTTTGTTGGATTGCAGATGACCAATCATGTGCCATTCGGCCTCATGCAGGTCACGGAGTGCGGCGGCTTTTCCGCTAAATTCCTGTACGCGGTTCTCACCAAAAATCCGGAGCCCAGCGTTGTAGGCCTCGCGTATACGCTCGGGAGGGAACGTCTTGCTTACCGCCATCAGCACGATTTTCTCGGGATCTCGACCGGCGCGGTGCGCGGCGGCAGCGATCCGCTGGCGCACTTCAGCTATATTTTCGGCGATCGACATGCAAGACAGTAAATCATGAAGTGGCGTTGGGGATCACGAAGGAAAGTGCACAGAGAGATCAGTCGCTTGAATAGCGCGGGCGAGTCGCCCGCGTCCACACGGCTTTTGACTACATCACGGACGGTGTCTACATGATTGCAGTCGGGGGCGCTGGCTCGCTCGGATCACCCGCTGCCGATATCGGAAGTCGGATAAGGAGGGCGGAGAGCCCGGCCAGCACAATCAGGCCGCCTACGACATAAGACGGGCTGCTGAAAAGTTGGGGTGGATGGTTCGGAGCTTTCCATTGCGGCACGAACTGCAATCCAGCCCAAACCAATCCCATAAGCGCTTCGCCCGCGATCAATCCCGAAGCCGTCAGGACGCCGGCGTTCTCCACTCGGGCTTTTTGTGCGGCATTGTAGCCCCGACGATCCGCCACCCAGTCTCCGACAGAGCGGAACACACCGCCCACGAAAATCGCAAACGTCGTACCGAACGGCAGATACATACCCACCGCTACCAGCATGGGGCTTTTCACCTGCATCATGATCATGGCGACGCCGAACAAGATGCCGACTCCCACCAGGGCCCAAGGCATGTCTCCGCCCACGATCCCCTGCGCCAAGGTGGCCATGAGCCCAGCTTGGGGAGCTGGCAGGTCCGGGCCGCCGAACCCGACGCCCCCGGAGTTGATACTGCCTTGGTGGAGCAGCATCAATGGCCAGTACATCACCAGGCTGGCCACGACCACGGCAATCAGTTCCGCGATCTGGATGTTCCGGGGTGTGCCGCCGAGAATGTATCCCACCTTGAAGTCCTGCAGCAGTTCACCTGCGACCGATGAAGAAACGCATACCACCGCGGCTACACCCAAGACGATTGCCACGCCCTTGCCTCCGGAAACGCCCAGAGACACCATGAGCAGCGCGGCGATCAACAAGGTCGAAAGGGTCAAGCCGGATACGGGATTGTTGGATGAGCCGATAAATCCAACCAGGTTGCCTGAAACTGTGGCGAAGAAGAAGCCAACGATCAGCATGACGACCGCCGCCAGAATCGCAGGCCAAAACAAGCCCGAAACCTGGACGTAGAGGGCACACATCAGGACAAACATCAGGGCGATCAGTCCGAGCACTGTCTTGAAACTCATGTAGCGTTCGGTACGGCCTAGCTTGGCGCGTTGATCGGCGCTCTGCCGCATATCCGAAAGCAACTTGCTGAATCCTGAAGTCAGGCTCTTACGCATTTTGAAGAGCGTGTATGCAGCACCAACGAGCATGCCGCCAACCGCAATGGGCCGGACGATGTATCTCCATACCGCGTCCGCGGTATCGGCCCAGTCTTTAGGTGTGCCTGCGGGAATGTATTGCTGCAGGCCGGGGCCCAGGAAATAAATCATAATCGGGACCAGCAGACCCCAGGCCAGAACACTGCCGGCGAACTGAATCGAAGCCAGGCGGAGCCCGATGATGTAGCCCACTCCGAGGTAGGCGGGACTTACGCTGGGAGCCGCGAATACGCTGGTTCCCCCGGTGGGCACAACCTTGGTGCTTCCGAGGGTTCCAAGGCGAACCTGGCTGTGGCCCAGATTTCCGATGGTGAAGGGAAAATCCCGATCGGCGGCAAACAGGCCAAATTTTCCGAGTATGTAGACCACGCCGCCAACGCCAATATTCCAGAAAAGATATTTCGCGGCTTCAGCGCCGCGCTGTCCAGCTTTGTGAATTTCCGACGCGGCTACCGACTCAGGGAAGGGCAATTCCGGGTCCTCCACCATCACCCGCCGCACTAACGAAATGAAGAGCACCCCGAGGATGCTCCCGACCATGATCAGCGCGGTGGACTTCCAGTAGGCATCACCCGGGCGAAACGATGGCCATGCCTTGGCAATCAGGAACGCCGGAATGGTGAAGATCGCACCCGCTGCAATGCCTTCCCCGATCGAACCGGCGGTTCGGGCGATGTTCTCTTCCAGGAGCGACCCCTTCCAGGCCCGCATCGCAGCCATGGCAATCACGGCCGCCGGATAGGTGGCAGCGATCGTGATTCCGGCTCGCAGTCCTAGGTAGGCATTGGCTGCGCCCAGAACGATCGTCATGGCGAGGCCCAGCAGAATCGCGCGCCAGGTGAACTCGCGCATCTCCATACTCTCGGGGACGTAGGGCTGGAATTTCTTTTCGCTCGGGCTGGCAGGCACAGGTCCGTCTGTACTCATTCAAGAATCCTCGGAAGTGCAATCGCGGCTGGCGGTCTGATAATAAAGACCTTAGACGTTCAGATCTTAGGTGATAAACGAGACCGCGCACGTTAACATGTGGGTTCCCCGTCTTACAAGGGGCTCCACCCAGTTTGGCGGGGAGGGGAAAAACATTGCGGCCATGATGCGAAGGTCAAAATCCCGTCAAATGCCGCTCTGGTAGCCAAGTCTGGTACTATAGCGCACGGCTGTTTGACCCGGTTCTCCCGAGGTTTACTGTCATGTTCCCCAGGCTCTATGAATGTAAGGACTGTGGCGGTTTTAATGGTTACCGCTCACGTCCGAAGAATCTAACCGAGAGATTCCTCCTGCCCTTATTGCTTCTCCGTCCCACCCGCTGTGGTGACTGCTTCAAGCGGTCGTACCAATCCACATCCGTGAAAGTTCGCCCAAGGCGGGAACCCAAGAAGACACAGGACGCGGTCGCCTGAGCGTTGAGTCGTTGCTTGGGACATTGTAGCCCGCTATACTGAGGAAGAAGTTTGCCCGCTGCGTCCTTTGTGTTACCGGGCGAACGCGGGAGGCTCGTCTTCAGCAGTAGTGAGGACCCAATCCGGGCTACCGGGACCCAGGTTTTGACACCGGACAGTTCGCTAATGTCAACTCTGGTCTCGTCAGTGAGCGGTGTTGCAGAAAGTCTCTTCGCTACTCTCTTCCCATCTGATTGTCGTCTCTGCGGTTCCCCCCTGGTCAACATTTCTCGCCTGCCGGTTTGCCAGCCATGCCTGGCCGATGTTCGCCCCATCAGCGGCAACATTTGCTCGGTTTGCGGGGAGCGAGTGTTCAGTCTGTATCCTCTAGGTTCGAGCGAGAATCGCTGCGGCCTATGCCGACGGCTGGACACGCCGTTTGTCCAGGCGGTTGCCTACGGCAGTTATGAGGGTGGGTTACGCGAGTTGATCCACCTGCTGAAATACGAACAGGTCAGACCCGCCGCAGTCGAGCTAGGCCGCATGCTGGCGAAAACGGTCAGCGGGATGGAGTGTGGTTCGAGTCCTTTGGTGGTTGTCCCGGTACCTCTGCACGCGCGGAACTTGCGCCAGCGTGGCTTCAACCAGTCGCAGTTGATTGCTCGCCATGCCGTAAAGCTGGGAGCGGGAAGCGGCCGGTTGGTCGTGCGTTCCCGGGTGCTGGAACGGCGGCGAGAAACCCAATCTCAAATCGGACTCACGCGCCATCAGCGCCGCGAAAACCTTCGGGGTGCGTTCGTCGTGTCCCGGCCGGAGGAGATGGCCGGCCGCGAAGTCCGGTTGGTTGACGATGTGTTCACCACCGGTACTACGGTCTCTGAATGCGCGCGAGTTTTGCGTCGGGCCGGCGCATCTAAAGTATTTGTAGCCACGGTGGCGCGTACGCTCAAGGACGACGTGAAGGGCATTGATCTGACACAGACACGCTTGACGAGCAAGATCGAACGCTGGCGGCGACGGGGTAGGTGCGGCAGGAAGGCAGTTCTTAGCTGTTAGCCATTAGCTCTTGGCTAAAAGCCAAAGGCTAAGAGCTAAAAGCTTACTATCGATAACGAATGTATGGCGGGGAAGTGGAATAATTCGATGAACGGCTCGATGCTGAGGAGCCACGGGCCCGTCCCGGCTGTGGTTGGGATGCACCGCGATGCGACGCATCGCGAGGGCAACGGCCACGCACTGCATGCGCCCGTGCTGGTGTTGAACGCGTCGTATGAGCCGATCAATGTTTGTGCCGCTCGCCGGGCCATCGTGCTGGTGCTGAAGGGCGTGGCCATGACGGAAGAAGAAAATGGACACTTCCTGCACGCTGCCCGCCTGGCCATCCGTGTACCCTCGGTGATCCGGCTGCTGGAGTACCGGCGCATCCCGCACCAGACCCGCGCGCTTTCGCGCAAGAACATCCTGCTGCGCGACCGTAACACCTGCCAATATTGCGGGGAAGTCCTGCCCTCGAGTGAGCTGACCCTGGACCATGTAGTGCCACGTTCGCGAGGTGGAGCTTCCACTTGGGAAAATCTGGTGGCTTGCTGCCACTCCTGCAACCGGCAGAAGGGCAATCAGTTTCCCGTCGAAGCCGATATGAAACTGATGCGCGAGCCGCGAGCCTTCAACTTGCATACCAGCCGCCACATCATGCGCCTGATGGGACGCTCCGATGACAAGTGGCGAAAGTATCTTTTCTATTAGTTTCCTGTTTCCGGTTTCCAGTTTCTAGAAACCGGAAACTAGAAACCAGAAACTATTTTGGGGGCGGCGGGGTCTGATCTTTGTCGCTGCCCGGCGCCTTCTGCACTTCCTGGCCTTCGTACGTGATCTTCACATTCGATCCGAACCGCTTGTAGTCGCTGTATTTAACGATTTCGCGGATATGGACGTCGCCGCTCGAAAAATGCAAGGTGTCGTCCGCCTTGGTGTAGGTGGGGAACCAGTACTTTCCGTCGATCTGCTCGCGCCAAGTAGTGAACTTCGGGAAAAGATTCTCCTGGCCTTTTTTCTTGCGAATGTCGGGGACTGTCTTGCCGTAAGTCTTCACGATCTGAAAATCGTGGTCATCCACCCAGATTCGGCCCTGGAAATAGCGTTTCTTGCCGACGATCTCTTTGGGTGCAAGGTCGAAGACGTAGCAGTGCAGTTCGTCCTGTTGTTGCTGCCCCACGTAAAGAATCTGATACTCGGGAATTTCGTCGCTGGTGAGCACGAAAGGCAGCCGATGCCGGATGTCGTCGATGTCCTCCGGTGACATCGAGATCATTGCTAACGAAGACTGAGGTGCAAAGACAACGTTCTCCAAGCGCTTGCCCTGGTCATCAAAAAGTACATCGAAGATCTCGTGATACTCGCCACTGTCGTCAGGCGTTATCACCCGGACGTCCTGCCGATAGGTGTACTGGTCTCGCGCTCCCTGAAACTCCTTTTCCTTGCCGGCGAAATGCCGAATAATCTCGTCGGTGGTAACTCCCTTGGGCGGAGCCGGGTCGAGAGGGCCTTCCTGCGCGAGAGTGCGCGGCGCTGATAGCGAAATAAAGACAGAGACAAAGAGGACGGCTGACGCCACTCCAAAACGCAGCATCGATTTCATAGAGATAGTGTAGCTAAACCTGAGAGGGAAAGCTGCACACGTCACCGCGGCTCCCCCCGTGTCCGGCCCTCTCCGCTCAGGGGGCCGAACACAGGAGAGCTGCAGTTTTCTTCACTTCGGTTAGATGCCGGAAGCAGCGCGGAGTTGCCGAAGAATGCAATTGTGCCGCCGGCCCGAGGGCACTTCGGTGCCGGGTAGGCTGACAACCTGGACCGTAGGTACGCTGTCGGTTTCGTTTCTGGGTATCTCGCTCCACCGCCAGGACTGTCCCATCGAAAATGTAACCCGAGCTCCGGCTCAACAGACGCAGGTTAGACATCACGGGGGGACAGTCTCACCGAGGAATCTTGCCCGGCCGCCGAAACTGAGATCGGAGCCAGCCCCAAGCCCGCCCCTGGAATTGCCGAAAGAGGAACCGCATGGCAAAGCCTCGTTTCAAAGGAGACCAGGTGGGACGGGGAGTACCGCGCTGCTAGAGACAAGAAACGCCGCAGGAATGTGCCAGACGTCACATCAGCGTGTGACCAACAAACAATGTTGGTTCCCCACGTGGTTCGTGGTGGTTGGGGCAAGTGAACACCTGAGGAAGAACCCACGCGTCCGTGGCGCTCCTGCACGAGCGGGACGCTCGCGCCTACACTGCATCTCGGCGGCTGTAGCCGCGGGCCGACAAATGTGCTCCCGTCAGCATCAACAATCCGGAGAGAAACGCCCAGAACATCAGGCTCACCGACAGGGCAAACGGGCCATAGATTTCTTGAAAATTCAGCCGCGGCAGCGCCAGGATATAAGCGTACTTCAAGGCTTCTGACATCAGTCCCATAATCACAGCAGTCGATAGCACGGCGCGGGCGGGTACTCTGCCATTGGGCAGCACCCAGTAGATGAGGAAGAAAATCGCGATGCTGGCGGAGACAGCGAACGCCTTCATCAAAAGAAAGCCTCCCAGCCGGACTACAAACGGCCCGTGGCTGCGCAGCGAACTCTCGAGCAATCCAATATTGCCGGCGGTCAGCGCCACCGAAAGCAAGGCCAGAACTCCGCAGGTGAACGCCAACGCGAGCGAGATGAGCTGATTTCCGAAATAAGATCGGTTGTTGGGGAATCCCCAGATGCGGTTCAAAGCTACCTCGAGGGGCATGAAGATTCCAGTTGAGGTAAACAGAAGAATGATGAGGGACGCGACCTGGGCGCGATTGCGGGCGTCGACCAGAGCGTTCAGATTGCGAATCACGAAGTCCTGCCCGGCCGGCAGGGCATCGCGGAGCAGTTGCACCACCACGTCGTACATAACCGGAGAATGAAATACCCGCCGGATGATGGTCATAAGCAGAAGCACAAAAGGAAAAAAGGACAGGATCGCGTTCGCGGCCACCGAAAAGGCAAACGTATGTACCTCGGTGCGTAACAGATATTTCACCGTGGAACTGGCTAACCCGGAGTAGGGGTCTTCGGGTCGCGGAGAGGGCTTGGAGCGGATTACCGGAGGCGGCGGGTTCGCCGACCTTGACTGCTGGTCATTGAGCATTTTCCCCAATCCTATCAGACAGTTGCAGTTCATCGGATGGCACGGAAGGACATCGGGTTGTGCGCCGGGTTTGGCCAGTATTCAATCCTGGTCGCAAACCCTCGTGTTTAATCGTTTAACTCTTCAGATTTCTTCGCTTGCCAGAAATGGAGTTCCTGAATATTATCTTCTGCTCGCTGCCCGGAAACTGGTGCATCGAGGATGTCGCTTGGGGTAGATGGTTAGTGTCCTGTAGTCACAAGTCGCGCCAGCACGATTGCTCCGGCATCTTGGCGTCGTGGGTTCAGCCACGACCCAAAATGGCGGGGCTTTTTTGTGGGCGTGATCTTCAATGACCACAGTCCGGCTGTACTTTCGTTTCCTTTGAAGGGGGTTAGTACAGGAGCATGCGCTTCACGGAGGATACGAAAGTTAAATCATGGAGCAGAGTCGAAAGGAGTTCTTTGTGAGAGAGAAGGGCACAGTAAAGTGGTTCAACGGGGCCAAGGGATACGGGTTCATCCAGCGCTCTACCGGGGAGGACGTTTTCGTTCATTTCTCCGCTATCCAGGAGAACGGTTATCGCACACTGAACGAAGGCGAGACGGTGGAATTCGATCTGCTAAAAGGGCCGAAGGGCTTTCAGGCAGGTAATGTGGTCCGGGTGCAATAAAACGGTCCCAGTTTCAACCACTGCGAGCCCTCTCAGCTTCCCCTGGGAGGGCTTGTTATTTATGGGTTCCCACAAATGCGGCCGGATTCAGGTAGTGGCTCAGTTCGGGAAAAATCCACCCAACCGGCGTCATCCTGAAGGATCTCGCGCGCACCGCCACAACTGCCGTGACTGCGCACATTCGCTGCGCCAGATCCTTCGCAAGTTCACGATGACCCCAACCGCGAAATGGGGAAATTCAAATTGACCAGTAACCGGACTCAGGCGCTATTGAACTTCGACTGACACCAGGTCACCATCTGCTTTTCCGCCGGCTTTATAGTTCGCAACTACCGCCCGGTCTGTCCAATCGCAGGAAAACTCGTCCGCGCCGACCAGCAGTAATAATTTGTAGTTGTCGGTTCGCAATTTAAGAGTGCGAGAGTTTGTCCGGACCGTTAAAATCGCCCCGGGATTCTGAGTGCAGTCCACTTTTATCAGCCTGCCTCTGACGAATTGGACCTTGCGCCGGTCCGGCACGGGCTCCGCAGGGGCCGCGTCACTTTGAGCGGAGCTCGCGTCATCCGCATCGTGCTCCGGAACGCTCGACACCGCCGCGGTTGGGTCCATCCGAGAGTTTTGCGACGCATTCTGCTGGGGCAACACGCCATACTTCCTTAACGTAGGCAGGTCATCCAGATTTTTTCGTGCGGCTTGCGCAATTTGCAGGTTGGAGCTGTCTTTGAGACGCTCGAGCAGAGACGTGGCGTCGTCCCACCGCTTGCCTGCGAGATCAATCTGCGCCAGGTTCAAAAGATACTGCTCGCTGCGCGGACTGAGTTGGATCGCTACCTTTATCGCGTCGATCGCCGAATGAACGCCGCCGCCCTGCAGTCGCGCCAGCGCAAGCATGTTGTAGGCCTCGGCGAAGTCCGGCTCCTTGTCGACCACGAACACCAGGTCCTGAATCATGTTGGACACGCCCTCAATCGGCTTTTGGCCCGACTGCGCCGCGCGAAATTTCGCCAGCGCCCGGTAGTAATGGGCCCAGGTATCTTTGCCATCGAGTTCCCGCGCCCTTGCGAGTTCCTCGTCGGCCTGATCGAATTCCTTTCTTTCCATGCGCACCCAAGCCAGTGCGCGATGCGCGATCGCGTAATCGGTTTTGGGATCGGCGATGATGGTCTCGAGATTCTTTTCGGCTTGATCGCGATGTTCCGGCAGACGCACCGCCATCTCCGCCACCAGCGCCTGTGCCTGCGTGTCCACTACGTCCAGGACGCCGCCCCCGACATCAAGCGGTCCAAGTGGGGGAGGGAACTGGCTGAACTGGCCGCCTGAACTGGTCGCGCTCGTCCCAAGTTGAGCCGGCGACGATGGAGGGAAAGAATGAAAGTAATCTTTTACCGCCTGTTCGAACTGCGCAGGGCTCATGCCAAATGCCTGTTGGATAGCTTGGGCGACCGGGACCTTCCGTATCTGCACCAGTCCGAAATATGCTCCGGCGTCGGACAACTTGTTCTGGTGAACCAGGTAGTGCATCACGATCCACGACTCCGCGTAGAACATTGGCGGATAGCCAGTCGGGCCCGGACGCAGCGTGAACAACTCCGGTATGGGCAACCACGGACGGCCCAGCAATTCCGTAAACGATTTGGCCGGGCTCGCATCCGCTTGGCCGGGTAAAGCATGGTTCCAGGGCAGGCTCTGCGTCGGATCGCCGCCCACCTGCGCCTGATTGTCGCCCAGGCGCAAGCTGGAAAAATACTGGGCAAAACCTTCATCGAACCATTCCTGCGTCGGAGGATAGTTGAAATTCAGAAGGAGACGCGCAAAATCATGCGAGACCGCCCGCCAACTGTCTTCGGCGGCGAGGTCGAGGACCATATAGTTGCGATCGTCTCCGTGCAAAAAGAATCCGGGGGCCGAAATGGGTTGGCCCTGCCGCAGCGGCGCCACGCGAATGTATTCCTCGTCCGACTGCAGGGCGACCACATCCAGTGGTTCCGACAACTGCAGTTTGTTTTTCAGGAAGAGCTGCGAAAAAATGTCCCGCATCTGCTCCAGCCGCAGGCTCAATTCGCGACCCTTCTTTTCAGTCGCGTCCGTGAGGATGGAGAAATGGGCGGAGCTTATCCGGATCCACTTGGGTCCGGAGCTGCGCGTAGACCCGATTAAAGGGCTGGTGAATGCGAAGAACAAGACTGCGGAAAGAATCCATCTCGGGTGGAAGGAAATGCTGGGCATGTTCGACCGGGCCGAAGAAGACTCCGGATGTAAAGGATGCTACCACGCTGCCAGCACGAATCACGTAGGGGCAGATGAGGACATCTGTCCCTTAGGTGGCTTGTGCAACCCCAGAGAGCCTTTTCGCCGCCCACTCCGCGCTCTCCGCCACAACTGAGTCCTCGTCGGTTTTCAATCTTTCGAGTAGAGGCCCAAAGCGTTCGTCGCCGCTGTTGCCCATCGCGATCACTGCATTTCGCCGCAAGCCGCTGCGCTTGGCCCGCCGCACCGCAGATCCGCGAAGCTTTTCCCGAAACTCTTCGTCGCTCATTCCGGCCAGCCATTCCAGCGCGGGATTCACCAGCCCTTCCCGTGGTTGAAATTCCGCCGCCTCTGTAGCGGGAGCTTTGCGGTTCCAGGGACACACGTCCTGGCAGATGTCGCAGCCAAAAACCTCGGGCCCCATGCCGGTCCGCATATCTTCCGGGATCACGCCACGTTTTTCGATGGTCAGATACGAAATACAACGATTCGAATCCAGTTGATAGGGTGCGACCAGCGCATCGGTAGGACAGGCATCAATACAACGCGTGCAACTGCCGCAGCGGTCGGGCGCAGGCAAGTCCGGTTCGAGTTCGAGCGAAGTCAGAATGACGCCCAGGAACAGCCACGAACCCATTTTCTGATTCAGGATGCACGTGTTCTTTCCGATCCATCCAATCCCTGCGTACTTGGCGTAGACGCGTTCGACGAGCGGGCCCGTGTCGACATAACAGCGGGTCTGCAATTCAGAGCTTCCGGCGGAAGCGCGCAGCCTGCTCTCGACGGCCCTAAGCCGATTCAATACCGCTTCGTGATAATCCTGCTGTCCCCAGGCGTAACGGGCAATCCACCCGCACTGCGGATCGTTCACCTCGGTTGAGTAAGGTTGTGCAGTGTTGTAGTTGATGGCACAGACGATCACGCTGCGAACCCAGGGCAGAGTCGAGCGCAGCGACGCGCGCTTGAGGGAACCCGACTGGTCGCGGGCTTCCATGTATTTCATTTCTCCGGCGCGTCCGGCCGCAATCCATTCGCGAAAGCGATCCAGTTCGTCGAAATCGCGGACGGGCGCGACTCCAGCCAGTTCGAAGCCAGCCTCGCGCGCGGCCTGTTTGGCGATATCGGTGATGTTGGTGATCTGATTCAACGCGATACTATCCTAGCCCGGGGTCGCTGGTGTGGAACAACTTTGTTGTGCCCGGGGCACCGTGGGCGAGAGCTTTTTACCGCAAAGGTTGCATAGAAAGCCGCAAAGGTCGCAAAGGAGGATTAACTGAGGACTGACGACTAGATTCCCAGCTTCTTCACTTCTTCGTTGTAATACTTGCGGTACAGGATGTCCCACTCCTGGCTGCCTTCGAGAATGGTGCGTTTCTGGCTTTCGATCTTGAGGCGGGCCGTCTGGTCGATTTTTGCTTCCTGGTTCAACAGGTCTTCGAGGATCTTGCGTATTTCGAGCCGAATCGTGTTGCGATCTTCAACGAAGTCCACGGCGTCGACTTCAGCCAGCGCATCCGCCACCACGTGCGCCACCTTGTTGACCTTGTCCCGGCTGATTCTCACAGCACCGCCTTGTACTTACGGGTCAATTCGCTCTTCACCTTGCGAAACATCTCCTGATAATTGGCGCCGGTCCGTTGCATTTCTTCGGAATAGGCTTCCAGTATGACCCGCACTTCGTCATTGATGCGGTCCTCAAGCGACAGCTCCTCGAGCATGGCAGCATGCACCTTCTCGGTGACCGCAGGCACGGCCTTGGTTTCGATGTGCCCGCCAGCAATCAGCTTTTTGGTGACTTCGCGGGCCAGATAGCCCACATATTCTTTGGAAAGAAGCATAGCGCGGATCGATTGTCGTTGGTGAAACACGTAGTGTAGCACAGGAATTTAATCGTTGGTCGTTGGCTGTGGGTCGTTGGTCTTTCTCGATCGGTGCCGAGCAGGTGGCGATGCCCTCAGCCGTGGAGTCCAGTGGATGGGCCAACGACCAACGACAAACGACAAACGACCGAAAACAGGCTTACAATGCAGAAATAAACTGAGCCGTTATGTCTCCCACGCCCGACAACCTCGCTGGCCTCAAAGACGACATGATCGCCTTCATCGAAGGCCATGGCATGCGCCGCTTTCACGGCTATGTCGACTATGAGGAAGTACAGAGCGTGGTCTGGAAGACGGAAGACAATCCCGACAGCTGGAAGGACTTTGTAGAGCTGGCCAAGGCCGCCGCAGCCCCGTTTCTCACCATGGACTCCTGGACTCTGCAAAGGGAAGAGCTCGATCAGATGGTTGAGCGACTGGGACAGGCCGAGTTCACCAACGATGAAGACGTAGACGAGGCACGCTGGCTGCGGACATACATCGGCAAAACTGGCTTCGTCCAACTCGGCTTTGCCCACCAGGGCATCATGATGGTCTACGAAGCCTCCACCGAGTGGTATGACCACTATCAGCGATTGTTGGAACTATCCGAAGACTTCGGTGGCATCCCTATCGACGAACCCG
>Ga0207100_1090_pt1 | contig 21788 bp, 15 predicted proteins | sample Alteio_BWMinHeat_82_FD_153520 | JGI IMG/M metagenome (GOLD analysis project Ga0207100, IMG submission 153520) | Enriched cells from forest soil in Barre Woods Harvard Forest LTER site, Petersham, Massachusetts, United States -... | ecosystem: Environmental > Terrestrial > Soil > Temperate forest >...
AAAGGGGTAGGATTCTTCCAGATTGGCGGGGGCATTGCCGGTGATTTCCCGATCTGTGTCGTGCCGATGCTGTATCAGGATCTGGAAATGCATGACATTCCATTCTGGAGTTACTTTTGCCAAATTTCGGACTCGACAACAAGCTACGGCTCCTATTCCGGCGCCGTTCCGAATGAAAAGATAACCTGGGGAAAATTAGATATTCATACGCCGAAATTCATTATCGAATCGGATGCGACTATTGTGGCGCCTTTAGTTTTTGCCTGGCTCTTGGGGTGGTAGGTGTTAATTACTTTTAACGAACTGAGCTAGGTCTTCCAGTTCTTTCTGAAGTGTTTCGTAAGCGTCTTGAGTATTAAACTCATTTGTCAGAACGCTGCTCTCCGGCATAACTTGGTAATAACCGAGCGGTTGTTTGCTGGCTGCAATAAAACGAAGAGCATATACTTTGCAATCGTTTCCTAACGTAACGACATTATAAACTATTTTTGCACCGACATTTTGTGTCATCCCAAGACCTGTAGGTACATCAACAGAGCTTGATGTATTTATCATATTTCCGTAAGATGACTGAACAATTTGACCTTTTGTTGGTGCCCAGTTCGCAATACATTTTGCAATAGAATCAGAGGATTTGTTCAGGATAAGAATCTCAGGCTTACCCGATGCTGTCGTAAGTTTCCCCATACCGGCACAACCAGAAAAGAGTGCAAGTAAAACAAGAAAAAGAACAGGGGATAATTTCATTCGTATAGTTCAATTCTTTGTGCGGGAGGGGGGACTTGAACCCCCACACCTCTCGGCGCTACCACCTCAAAGTAGTGCGTCTGCCATTTCGCCACTCCCGCTTTATTTTGATATACGGGCTGTATAACTCTGAGGTTTAGGAGCAAGTTCCGGCGAAGATTTTTGATGTCGTTGTTATAATTCTATCGAGTCTCTCACTCTGTAAGCACAAAGATAGGTATTTTTGTATTATGAAGATCTACCGGAATATCGGAACGCTCGTTACGCCTGTCGGAAAATCGGCTTTGCGCGGCGAAGCGATGCGGAAAAATATCGTATCGGTGAAGAATGCGAGCATTGTTGTTAATGACGCAGGAATAATTGACGATGCTGGATCTAATCTCAAATTTGCTGTGAAAATCGATGATGTTGTTTACCCGAATGCAAAAGGTTATGCCGAAGAAATAGATTGTAAAGGTTTGCTTGCCCTCCCCGGTTTTGTCGATTCTCATACTCATGCTGTCTTCATGGGGGAAAGAAGTAATGAATTCTGTATGCGCGCTGAAGGCAGAAGTTATCAGGAAATTGCTGCGATGGGCGGAGGGATCAGATCAAGTGTCGAGAAAGTGCGCAATGCAACGAGTGAAGAGATCGCGCAGTATTCGCAGAAGTTCGTGCGCAATGCTTTATCGCTCGGTACGACGACAATGGAAGTAAAATCCGGTTATGGGCTTTCCACTGAATCGGAACTTGCGCTCCTTGCAGCTGCGAAGCGAGTCGGCGAATTAACAGGAATGGAAATTTTTCGCACCTGGCTTGGCGCACATGCCGTGCCGAAAGGAAAAAAGCAGTCGGAATACGTCGAAGAATTAATTAATGAACAATTGCCAGCAATTGTTAAAGAACATGCCGCAGAATTTGCCGATGTTTTTTGCGATGAGGGATATTTCACTCTTGAAGAGACCGAACGTATTTGCATCGCCGCACAAAAAGCCGGCTTAAAAATAAAACTTCATGCCGATGAACTTGCCGATACTGGCGGAGCAGAGCTTGCTGTGAAACTCGGCTCTTATAGCGCCGATCATTTGTTGAAGATTACGAGCGATGGCATTGCTGCGCTCGCAAGAAGCGAGCGAACGATTGCAACACTTTTGCCGATCACGGCACTATGTATCAGATCTCCGTATGCTCCGGCGCGAAAGCTCATAGAAGCAGGATGTGCAGTTGCGATTGCAACCGATTGCAATCCCGGAAGCTCAATGTCGGAGAATATGCAGCTTGCAATTTCGCTCTCCGTGATCGGAATGCAAATGTCTCCGGAAGAAGCGCTGACGGCGGCAACATTAAATGGCGCCGCGGCGATTGATAGAGCCGCTACTCATGGCTCGATACAGCAAGGAAAATTTGCTGATTTTGTTTTATATGACATTCCGAGTCTTTCGTATCTGCCATATCATATTGGAGTGAGCGATGTCGCGGCAGTCGTGAAGAATGGAAACATTGTGAGTGGAAGTTTGTGATACCTTTAATGACATCGTTTTAATATCCGATTAAATATGAAAAACATCGTTTATGTCATTGTCATCTTCTTTTGGATTCTGAGCATGATCTCAAAATCCAAACGGCAGAAGCAGCAGGCTGCCGAGCGCGAGCGTATTCAGAATTTGAATAAGGGTCTTGGAAAGCGACCTGAAACCGAACTGAAAAAAACTGCGCTCTTTTCCGATGATGTTACAGGAGTTTTTACTAAGCAAGAGAAAAAAGAAGCAGCAACAGATTATGAATCGGCTTATGCTTCGAGCGATTATACCGACGGACTGAAATCTACCCCACTCACGGAAGATACCGTCTCGCATTACCGAAAAAATTATGGTATGGCAAGTTCGCTCGGCACAGAATCGTCCGAGGAGAAGGAAGCGTACGATAAAGATAAGCAGGTCATACCAAGTCTTTCGCTCGGCAATGCTGCGATAAAACAATATATCATTGCCGCGGAGATTTTAGGAAAGCCGAAGGCAATGAGAAAGAAATTGTAATCTCATTGCCAGGAGGGATATCTTGTATCAGAATCGTGCATGATTCGACCTTTCTAAAATGCGTTTATTAATCCAAAGAGTATCCCAAGCTAAAGTAACCGTCGAAAGTAAAATTTCCGGCGAGATCGGAATGGGCTTGCTTATTTTTCTCGGCATTGGCGAAGGCGATACGGAAGAGATCTGCAAAGAAATGGCTGGGAAGGCAGCGCGCCTCAGAATTTTCGAGGATGAGAACGGCAAGATGAATCTCGATGTAAATCAGGTTTCCGGGAGCGCTTTGGTTATCAGTCAATTCACTCTCTATGGCGACGCCAGCAAAGGCAACCGCCCAGTTTCATCATGGCAGCGAAACCGGAAGCGGCAAAACGGCTTTATGAGCTATTCATTGCCGAATTAAAAGCCTTCTTAGGCAAAAACAGGGTATCCGAAGGCATATTCGGAGCCATGATGAATGTCGAACTTATTAACGAAGGACCTGTAACAATTTGGCTGGATAGTTGTTGATATAATGGCCGGTTTCGCTTGTTATGAGTTTAGCCGGTATTCATCCCTATACAATTTTTCAAAACATTAACGGAGCAGTTATGCAATCACTCTTTTCCAAACTCGATACACGCAGAATATGCGGCTTGGCTGCGGCAATTGCCATAGTATTTTTTTTCGCGGCACGGGTCCAAGCCCAGAGCTGCGGTGGTAGCGGCGTTCCCGGCAGCTTCTCGAATGCCGGCACGGAATTTCTTGTGTGCTTCATGCAAAATTACAACCCGGATTGGGATCCTTTGGAACTCCAGCGGATATATCTCGCATCGATATCCGATATGGACGACACCATCACGATAACATGCAAGAATTTTCCGATGTTTAGTCAGACCCTTTATCTTAGACCTCGGGGTAAGGGGGGTGATACTGTTACTTTTGAAGCAAACCACAATTCCTTCATCTCGTGGCCCCGCAGCGGTATCATTAATACCGATGAGATAATCGATTCGACTGTTTTTAGAGTAGTCGCGACTTCGCCTATTATCTGCTATGGCTTGAATTCGAAGCAATATACTGCCGATGCCTTTATCTGTTTACCGGATACGGTCAATCTCTATGATTATATGGTTTTGAGTTATTATAATTCCAATCATGGTGTTGTCGCAGGCGGCGATGAGCAGCCATCCGAATTTTGCGTAGCGGCATTCAAAGATAACACCGTCATTGAGGTTACCTGTAAGGCGCAGACTCAAAATGGGGTTGCTGCCGGAATACCGACCCGCTACACACTCAATGCGGGGACCGCTATTCAATTTCAAGCTGCTCGTCTGATCGACTCGGCAGATCTGACAGGTTCAACGGTAAAAGTTATTAGCGGGGGGCGTATAGCCGTTTATGGCGGACATTCGCGCACCGAAGTGCCGACTCACTATTCAAATCCCGATGGCGTCAGCACAAGCCGGGATCATATAGCGGATGCAATGCCTCCAACTGCCGATTGGGGGTGCTCTTTCATCGCTAAAAATTTTGGAAGACCTCAAGGCGATATGATGAGGGTTCTGGCGCTCAATGATAATACGGTGGTCAAGATCAACGGAACAGTTTGGGGTGCCCCTCTGATGAGCGGTAAATTTCGGGATACCCTGATTGCAAATAGTCAGGTCGCCTTGAATAATATTATTGCTGTCGAAAGCAATGCTCAGCACCCGCTCCTTGTCGGAATGCTAGCTCATACTGCGGGGAATGATGGGTTGGGCGATCCTTTTCTTGCTATTGTCCCGCCGCTTACCCAGGGCTATAATGATTTTACCTATTTTAACGTGAACGATACTAAGGATTTTGATCCTAATGAAAACTTTCTTATCGTCGTAACCGAACGAAGCGCTGTCGGCAAAATTACTATCGATCCGCTTACCCCTCAATCCTTCACTATCCCGGCCCAGTCTTTTACGAACATTCCGATGCCATTGAATGGTCTTAATCTCTACTCAGTTGCTACGTTAAACCAACCGTCTGGAATTCACAGAATTCTCGGACCGGCAAAAGTTCAGGGCAATACTGCTCAAGGTTTTTCGATTCTCGCTTATGGATGGGGACATGTAATATCGTATGGCTACACAGCAGGAGCGCTGTTTACGCCACAGAGTGGTATCGGCTGTATTCCGCCGCCGCCAGGGTCGGGCAATCCGCCTCCGTCAATTAAAGTGAGGGATCTTTTAAGCGAACCTATATATTTCGACAGTGCGAAAATCACATATTCTCAAAACAAGAGTAACAATATTGTCCGGTTGAAAAAAGATATTGTTTTCGAAACCGGATATATCGAACCGACGGAAGAAAAAACGCTTGAACTTACTACAATGAAGCCGCTGGATGATGTGATAAAGGGTACTGTGCGTATTTGGTATCACTCCGCTCTCTGGACAGATCTCAATCCGGTAGATTTTCCGTTTACTATCGTGGCGCAAGGTACGGCGGCAGGAGTCAATGGGGAAGTGCAGAAGATGAGGGCAACGCTCGAAAACTATCCGAATCCTTCTCCCGGCAAATCGACGATAACGTTCAGCATTCCTTCGAGGTCGTTTGCTTCGGTAAAAATTTATGACGCTCTCGGCAGATTGGTGCGTATCGTTTCGGAGAGCACTATTGACGAAGGATTGCATGCCTTCCCCATATCCGGTCTCTCTTCCGGCAGTTATACAATCGAACTCTCCGCTCCGGAAATCGGAGTGAGCGAACATAGGAAGATGATTGTAATGTAGTGCGCAAGCGTCCTCGCTTGCAAAGGAGGATGTTCCGCTCGTAAGCGAGACGTCCCCGCGCCACAAGTGAGGTGCCCCCGCGCTGCAAGCGAGGCATCACCGCGCTGCAAGCGAGGACGCTTGCTCTATTGATTCTAACCATGATCAATCGATTATCGACTATATTTTTCTGCCTTACCGTAATCGCTGCCTTGCTGCTTGGCGCATCGAGGATTCATGCTCAGGCATGCGATGGAGGAGAGCATCCGCCGCCTATTAACACCGGCACGGAATTCCTTGTCTGCTATATGCAGAATGCTAACTTTATGCTTGATCAGACTCCAACTGCTTTTGACGATCTTTTTCTTGGAACGTTAGAGGATTCGGCAATAATAACCGTTACGTGTAAAGCGATACCTTCGTACCTGTTTTCCATTACGCTTCCTCCGCATTCTTCCGTCACACACCGGATCACTAAAGACCCGGCGGTAAACTTCCCTGCTCATGACCCATGGATCGAAAGCGATGAAAAAATCGATAACACGGTGTTCTGTGTTAAAGCAAGCGCTCCGATATTCTGTTACGGACTCAATGAAAAGCAATTTACTGCCGATGCATTTCTTGCCTATCCCAAAAATGTCGCCTCGACCGAATACCGGGTCATGAGTTTCTTTAGTTCTAACCTGTTGGGTGAGCAGCATCCCTCGGAGTTCTGCGTTGCCTCATTTGACGATAGCAACACCGTATGGATCATTCCTTCTGCAATGACAGCCGATTCGGTAAAGGCAGGCGATACAGAGATATTTGTTCTTGGTGGATGCCAGTGTATTCAGGTGCAGGCGTTGCTTGACCCCGATAGCTCAAGACAGCGCGCCCGGCGCGATCTTACAGGATCGATTGTCCGTTCTTCGAAACCCGTTGTTGTATATGGCGGAAATTCCCGCACGGAAGCGCCGTCCGGATTTGTGACAGCAAATGGCTTAACGACAACCGATCATTTAGCCGAGGCAATTCCTCCGGTTGCCGACTGGGGAAAATCCTTTATCGTGAAAAACTTCGGACGAAAACCAGGAGATATAATGCGCGTTTTGGCATACAATGCTAATACGATAGTTAAAATAAATGGGAATGTTTGGGGTGCGCCACTGGCTGCGAATGCCTTTCGCGATACGATGATACGTCAAAGCGATACTATGACGAATAATATTTTTACTGTCGAATCATTGAATAATCCTATTCTAGTTGGAATGATAGCTCATACTGCTCCTGCCGATGATGATCCAACAGGTGATCCCTTCCTTGCAATCGTTCCGCCGCTGGATCAACTACATAACGATTATACCTATTTTATTGTACCGGATAATGTCGATTATAATCCGAATGACCAGTTCCTTATTATCACTGCGGACGAGGCAAGCATTGGAAATATTACGGTCGACGGATCGCCGGTAACAACTCCTTTTACACCGATAACTGTAGGAGGTCATAATTATGGAATTGTAACGATTCCACAAGCAGGCGGTCCTCACCGGATCCTTAGTCCGAGTCCGCCCAATAATGGGTTTACTATACTGGCTTATGGGTGGGGAGATAAAATTTCCTACGGCTATACTGCCGGAATGAAGTTCATTCCCAAAACAGGCATGATGTCATTGCCTCCTGCTAATCCGGGTATTGCTCCTCGCGGAGGTGGATTCCGAGGCAGCCAGTCCTCTGAAATCATCGCAAGAAATATTCTCAACGAGCGGATATATTTCGATAGCGCGAAAATCAATTACATTTCAAATGAACATAGTAATCCTATTCACTTGAGTAAAAATATGATAGATATCGGAGCGATCGAAATGGGCGAGCAAAAAACTCTTGAGCTGGAAGCTGCGAATCCCATAGAAAATATTATTACTGGGAATGTTCGAATCTGGTATCATTCATCTCTTTGGAACGATATGGATCCTGTCGATTTTCCGTTTACGTTTACTCCGGCTTCTACTGCGGCAGCGGTAAATGCTGCAAAACCGAATCAAACGGTAATTTTAGAAAATTATCCGAATCCTGCCATTGGTAAAACGACTGTGCATTTCTCCATCCCGTCGCCTGCGTATGCATCGGTTAAAATTTATGACGCTCTCGGCAGAACCATCCGCACTGTTTATCAGGGCATAACAGTTGCCGATAAAACTATACAAATCAGTACACAAGATATGACGCCGGGAGAATATACGCTTGAGCTTCTTGTGCCGGAATTGGGAATTAACAAACATGGGCATTTGGTTGTAATACAGTAAATGAATATAGTGAGGAAGGAAAATGAGTTTCTATGAAATTCAGAAAAAGAAAAATACGAAAAATGTTTGCCGTATTGCAAGTCATTGTATATATTGGTCTTAGTTTTTTTTCCATAACTCGTGTTGTACGGTCGCAAGGCAATCCGAATCAAGCAATAGTTCTCCAACTGAGTCCTGTGAATGTAACCCCTCATCTGATCAATTTTACTCCTTTGCACGGCTTGCGAGTAGGGAAAATATTGGATGATGCATTTCAAATCACCAACGTGGGATCTGCTCCCTTTACTCTCAAAGATACAAATTACAATTTGCTATACTGTCACAGCGGTCAATTTATTGCTGATTACTTTACCGGTAATACGTATTTACATATTCATGACAGCAGAAGCGATTCCGTACATTTTAAACCGCTGCGCAGAGGATATTTCAGTGATACGATAAAGGTCGATTGCGATGCAAGCCCGAAGCCGGATTCGATCATACTCTTAGGCAGAGGAATTAATTATGAAATCCACGATAGCAGTTATAGCTTCGGAAAAATACGCATTGGAAATTCAACCAATCCTATTACTATTACGATAACGAATTTTGGCGACGATACGACATTAATTTCTTCTATTACTATACGGAATACCGGCGATTTCAGGGATTTTGGAATTCTGACGAATGCGCTGCCATGGCATCTGGATACTCTTTCAATGGATACTATTACAAGGGACAGCCTTGTGAGAATACGAAATATGAAATCCTTCCAAGCTTTCTTCCTTCCGATATACGACTCAGCCGGTAATATCATCGATACCGGATTAAGAAAAGCTATTATAGATATTACCGCCGATGACGGCAAGATTTATCATGATACGCTTACCGGTATCGGAGTCGAACCTTTGATTATTGCCTCAGATACCCTTGTTGATTTCGGATCTATCTTTAATCCACCTGCTTCCTCTCCGACCGATACGGTACTTTATGATACACTTCTCAATATCGGTTCCATGCCAGGAATTCTCGATTCGCTTCGTTTAACCGATACTACTTTTTTTTCATTGCGGACAATAGCTCTCACTGCTCCGGTTGCCGATAATATTTCCCTTCAGGAAAAAACGTCACTGGCATTTGCCGTTATTTTTCATATCAAGAAAGCGGGAGATTTTTCGGATACGATACGTGCAAGTAATGATTCGCGCTCTAAGCCCATTGTGATTCTGCGGGCAAAAGTGCGTTCCGGCTTTCCGCCGCTTACTCCGATCTCGCTCGGAACAATTTCCGATTGCAAACCAATCGACACGGAATTCATTATTCATAATCCATTTAAGGTCAATGTTCAGATCGATACATTTTGGATCGAAGGCAATACCGGCGGCTTCGATTTGAGGGATTTAGATACCACCGGCGGAAAAACTCATTTAAGCTTTCCTGTACACATCGATGCCGATAGAGACTTCACGCTGAATGTTGAATACCAGTTTCCTGTGGACTCGCTCAATGGCATTCAAGTTGCCAATATTATTATCAAGCGTCCTTCGGTCAGCACATTGTCTTTTGAATACGATACGGCAACAATAACGCTAACCCGGAAAATTTTTCTTCTTCATTTTCGCTCAGTGCTTCCGCCCTATAAGCCAAGCGCGACCGATGCGCCATTCCGGCTCCCGATTCATTTACAAGGACCTCGGCTTGGTAAAACGGAACTTGATAACGATACACTTAAGCTCGTCTTTTCCAATAAACTTATTCAACCGGTCGGAATCGACAGGACAGGATCATTAACGGAATCTACGCCCACTAATGGCATTCCCATTCAACCTCCTCCTATATGGGACGAGATAAATTCCACGTATAGTATTCCCTGTGTCGGACTGCATATCTCTACAGATTCATCGAAGAATACACTTCTCTTTACATTGCTATGCACTGCTTTTTTAACCAATGACACCTCGCTTACTATAACTCCGGTAATTGGCTACACTGAACCGCCATGCGCATACAGAGTAACCAGGGATTCGACGGTGCTGGGTTATGCTAACGAATGCGGTGACCAGACGATCAGGGAGATGCTGCTCACATCGGTGCCGATACAAATCTCCGGTCCGGTACCGAATCCAGCAGGCAGTTCGCAATCAATTATTTATACGTATCATGCGGCAAAAGATTTACTTCTTTCCTGGAAGCTCTATGACGCGAGCGGAATAATAGAAGACTGGTCGGTATTGCAGCCTGTTCAATCCGGTGCGGGGACATTACGGATTCCGATGAAACAAACATATACTTCCGGTGCTCATTATCTCGAAGTAACCGTCCGTGATCCGGCAAGCGGAGCGCAAGCGACAGTTTCTTCAAAGTTTCAGGTAGTGAAATGACACTAAAATTGAAATTTCCAGGCTTCGTTTCTACCCCATTTTATACATTATTTTTACAATTTTAAAGTAACTTCCGCACTCCGAAACTGTTCTATATACAGTCATGAATCCTAATTTGATGAGAGCATAACCTATGAAATGTATCCTCAGATCGCTCCTTCGCTTCGGAGAAATCCTTGCGATTGCATTTGCAGTGCTTGTTCCCGCTGCACTTTTCGCGCAGGCACAACATAAAGATAATCAGGGAAAGGAATTCTACGTTGCCTTTGCGCAAAATGACGGCAGCGGATCGGAAATACTGAATTTTTTCGCGCTCTTTATTACGAGCGCAGTTGCGACACAAGGTACCGTTGAAGTACCTGGAATAAATTTCAGCCAAGCCTTCACAACGACTCCCGGCACCATAACAACCATCGAGCTTCCCAGCGGAAAAAATCGTGACCCGCTCTTAGCAGATCGTATGACTCCGAATCCAAACTATGATCCTAACGATCCTTCTGTTGAGATTGCGAGTGATGAACAAGCGCTTCCTGGTATGGCTGTCCATATTATATCGAATGACAATATCGCAGTCTATGGGATGAATCATAAGCAATGGTCGAGCGATGCCTTTATGGCATTGCCTATCGGAGTACTTGGAACAGAATACCGGACATTGAACTACCAGACTTCCACAAATGATGGAAATCAACCTACTCCCGGAGAGTTTTGGATTGCGGGGATTATCGATTCGACTAATATTACTATTACACCTAAAGCTGCAACGGCGAACGGCAGTCCTCCCGGAGCACCATTCAAGGTATTATTAAATAAAGGCGACGCCTATATGGTTCAAGGAGATGTAACCGATGAGTTTAACGATCTCACCGGATCGCTGATCGAATCCGATCAGGCGATCGCTGTATTTTCCGGGCATGTCCGCGCTGATATTCCGCATGGATACAAGGATAGGGATAGGGGAATTGCAAGCCGCGATCATCTTTGCGAACAACTTCCTCCGGTAAGTGCTTGGGGAGATTCGGCTCTTGTCGTTCGCTATCAGACTGCATCGCTTCCCGATCTAGTCAGAGTTGTTTCCTCAGAAGATGATAATGTAGTCAAAGTCAATGGAAATGTCGTTGCTACGCTTAAGGCAGGCGATTTTTATGAGTGGGGACAACTCACCACCCCGATATCTATTCAGGCGACCAGTCCGATCTTAGTCGGACAATATATGCATACTAGTCTTAATGCCGATCTTAACCTGGCTTATGGCGATCCTGCCTATGCGCTTATTTTCCCCGTCGAGCAATTCGATACGTCTTATACGTTTATGCTCGATCAAAACCCTGCGGCATTCAGCGCAAATTATGTGAATATCGTAACCGACCCGGCTGGAGTATCAACGATGCAGATTGATGGCAAAGCAGTCACTCCTGCAAATTTTCCGGGGTTTACGACTTTCCAGCCTATTCCAGGCTCTAACTATGTCTATGCAGCGATAAAACTCGCTCAGGGAGAGCATCATATCTTTAGCTCGAAGCATTTCGGAATTACGCTCTATGCCTTAGGTCCGGTGGATAGTTACGCCTATCCCGGAGGCTCGCTGCTGCGGACTATTACTCCCTTCAAGACCGTTGATGTCGTTATTGATTTCGGCGACAGGGTGATGACTGCTACCGGACCCGGACCTACCTATGATACAGTTGGAAGACCGATTGGCACGAATAAATGGGATACGACCGTCTATCTGCAAAATATATCAAGCGATCCGTACACTATTAACGGCTTTACGAATCGCGGTGGCAATGGATTTACTGATTTCGACGTCAATCGCTTTCCCCAAACAATCGCGCCGAGCGCACTCGATTCGATTACCATCGAGTTCAATACCACGCAGCCATACGTAGAATTGAACACGACAATACAAGCTCTTACACCGCACTTGCAGGCATACGTCGTTCAGGTAAAAGGCAGAGGTATTTTAGTAAACGCGGAGATGTACAGCGATTCGAATACTACGCTGCCTATCGACACCCTCGATTTCGGCGTGATGCAGGCAATCGATAAGCCAAAAGATTCCTTCGTCTATGTTGCGAATAAAGGCACGGTGGATTTGACAATCGATTCCGACGGCATAGCAGGACCAAATGCTGGCGATTTTTCCATACAACTGCCTCGCTCAATAAAATCTAAAATTGTAACCCCGCCTTATAAATTGCATCCTTATAGCAATGTGCTTGCCTTTGGCGATTCGAGCGCGAAGGTGCCGTTGCGCTTTACTCCTACCGCTCTCGCAAACGGATTTTATCAGGCAGAGTATGACATACATACTAATGGACAACAGCGAAAAGTGATTCTGCTAGCGCATGTGAAAACAATTTTGCAAAGCTCGGTTACTCCGGCAGTATTCGATACGGTATTTCTATGTCTCGATGAAACGAAAAGCTTTTTTATCGATAATCCGAATCCCGACTTTCCGGTTACGGTTACAAGTTTCCATGTTAGTGGACCCGATTCAGCGGATTTCCTTGTTACAACTCCGATGCCCCTTGTTATCGGTCAGGGATCAAGGGGGCAGATCGATGTACAATTTATTCCCGATCTTAATACCGGTTCAGGTCCGCGTATCGGAACCGTTACCATCACTTTCGATCTTCCAAAAGGATTTACAAAAACATTTCCGCTCTCTGCTTTTGCCGATCAGCTCTCGTCGAGTTTTTGGGCGCGGACGAATATTCATATTCTGCCCGGAGAAGCAACAATGTTTCCCATTTATGCCCGAAGTCCGATGCAGCAATTTGCTTCACAGACATTCCAGTTAGAGGTATGGTATGATACTACCTATATCATCGATGATCCCTCGGGATATATACAGGATAATACTTTGACTTCTAATGGCTATTATTCTGTCAATAATGACTCGGCAGGATATTCCGTATATTCCTACGCAACATTCGACGGCAGTTTCGTTTCCGGCGGAAGCGATACGACGCAGATGCCGCTTGTCTATCTTAAGTTCAAATCGCACTTGGCAACAGGCGCAAATCCCGTGCATTTCCATACCGACATCGATATTAACTACCGGATCACATTCGATCACAGCCCGGTTCCGCCGGGGTGCATTCTCTCGCTTGCTCCGATAGGAATCATCACCATGGATTCCACATGCGAGACGGTCTATCTTTTACAGGATACATTCCTTTATCCATCGGCAACCTATATCGTGCCTGTCCGTCCGAATCCGGTTTCGACATACGCCAAATTCGCATTCGACGTTCCTGGGGTTAAGCTAACAGCTAACAGCTTACAGCTGAAAGCTGCCGAAGACGTCCCCGTCCGCCTCGATATTATCGATATGATAGGCACGACTGTTGCAACCGTTTTGGACGAGACGAAGAAGCCTGGAACGTATGAAGTAGTATGGAATGCTACAGCTATCCGTAACGGCAGCTACTACGTTCGCCTCTTCGCAGCAGGGAAGGCAATGATGCAGAAGATCGTTGTGCAGCATTGAGCGCAGAGTTTACAAATCCGGCAAGCTTAACCAGAAGACCTGCGCTTGCAGCATTCCTTGCCTGTGGCTGCGGTATTGCCCTTGCAAGAATAATCTCTGCCTCTGCGCTATGGGAATTGCTTCTCGCCGTTTTCCTGCTCTTTCTCTTTGCGGCGTGTTCTTTTTTTCTGCGAAATAAATTCGCAATGTTGTCCCATGTCTTGGCAATGCTTGCAATGTCATCCCTCGGATTTCTTTTGCTTGCATCATGCGAATACCGGTTCGAGCATTCTCTTATCGACAAGACAGCAGAAATTTATTCGGGCGAGACAGCAATTTACGGAAAGGTACTTACTACTCCGGAAATATCAGCATCCTCCTATTCTTTTTTCATGGAGACGGATTCTCTCACTGCCGATTCGATGACCGTTCATTCCAATGAGAAAATTTTCGTAAATATTTCGCTCCGAGAAAATGTCAACGCAACATTGTTTCCAAAAGCTGGTCAGCATGTAAAAGTATTTGCCGAGCTTGAGCATATCGAACCGGCGAAAAATCCGTATGAAATTTCTTATGATATAAAATTAAAAGAACATGATGATACGAAGGCGCGGGCGTATCTGCATTCACAGTTCGATCTTTACATTACTGATGCGCGGCAGGAATTATCGCTCATAGAAAAAGCCAGTCTCTTTTTTCAAAATCTCTTTGATGAATCAAAGGAAGTTATCGCCCATTCCATTGACGATAGCATAACAAAAGGCTTTGTCAGCGCAGTTGTCTTAGGTGACAAAAGCGGACTTACTCCCGAAGAATTGAATGATTTCCAGCGCGCAGGGTTGACGCATCTTCTTGTAGTCAGCGGATTTAATGTCAGCATTGTAGCAATTCTTGTCTATTATCTTTTGCGGCTAATCGGACTATCTTTCAGGCGACTTCGTATTGCATTATCAATGTTAACAATACTTTTTTATTGCCTCGTGGTCGGCTTAGAACCAAGTGTTGTGCGCGCGCTTATTGTAATCGAATTTATTTTTATTGCTCGGCTTCTTGAACGAAAACCGGATATTGGCAATCTCACTGCCGGAGCCGCGCTCGTGACTATTCTTTTACATCCATACGATCTTTTCGATATTGGATTTCAACTCTCCTATGGTGCAGTATTTTCTCTCGTGTATCTTTATCCTGCTTTCGAACGTTTATTTATTTCTGAAAAAATAAAAGAAGCAAAAACATTTATCTTGAGATCTGCGCATCGTTCGATGCAAGGATTTTTCGGCTCGTTTTCTGTTTTCTTAGGATTACTTCCGGTCTTTCTGTATCACTTTCACCGTGTCTCCATCGTCGGACTTGGCGTAAATATTCTTGCTATTCCTCTCACGGCAATTATTACTATTTTCGGATTTTTGCTGTTGCCAATCTCGCTTCTAAGCGGCTGGCTCGGCTCCCTTTACGGAGAGGCAAGCTTATGGATGACAAAGATCATCGGATTCGCAGCACATTTTTCCGGGAAATTCGAATGGTCGGTAATCGAATTACCGCGTCCGCAGACAATACTGATTCTTCTCTATCTTGCAGCAATATTCTACCTTATCAAAGCGCAAGCAAAAAAGAATTTCTTTGGAAGGGCTTTGATTATTGCATCCGTTATATTTGTACTATTAGCTGTAAAGATTCCATTTGCCTACTCGCTTGTAAAATCTTCGGATAAAGTATCACTGTTATTTTTCGATGTCGGACAAGGCGATGCTATGTTGCTCCAAGCCGCGAATGGGAAAACATACTTAATAGACTTCGGCGGTATTACAAAAAATTATAATGCAATTGCCGATCGAAGTATTGCGCCATTCTTCAAAGCTGAGGGAATTACGGAAATTACTGGCGGATTTATAACACACATGCATATTGATCATTATGGCGGAGCGGTTTCGATGATGCAAAATATCGGTTGCAAAGCGCTCTATACTTCCGGCGAGCGAACGATTGGCTATGCTGCCTATAGACTCGATAGCATTTCACAGGCACTGCATATCCCGGTTCTGCGTGTTCATCAGGGAGATAGATTCGAACTTGATAAAGATTTATCCATCTTCGTATTGAATCCGGAAACAACAACAGGTGAAATCGCGCTTCCTCTTTCATCCGAAGGCATGAATCATGGCTCGCTTGCGCTGAAAGTTGTTTATAAGAATTCCAGCGCGCTTTTGCTCGGCGATATTGAAGCAACCGATGAAGAGAGATTATGCAAACAATACGGAGATTTTCTGAAGTCTGATATAGTCAAAGTTGCACATCACGGCAGCAATACGAGTTCATCGCAATCACTGTGCAAAATAGCAAAACCGAAATATGCAGTTATCTCCGTTGGCAAAAGAAATACATTCGGACATCCTGCCGTGCCGGTAATCAAACGATGGATACGTTCAGGGGCAAAAGTTTTGCGAACTGATAAATCAGGGGCGCTTCTTTTTCAGAGCGATGGGTCGACGTTTCGGAAAGTGGATTGGCGATGAATAGGTTTTGGGTATTAGGTATTAGGTTTTGGGGAGAAGGATTTTCCCTGCCCAAACCTAATACCTAATACCCAAAACCTATTACGATATGACCCCAAGCTTTTTTCCAATTTTGGTAAAGGCATTAATGGCTTTATCGAGGTGCGCTTTTTCGTGTGCAGCAGATATCTGCACACGAATCCTCGCCTGTCCTTTTGCAACGACGGGATAGAAGAATCCGATAACATAAATACCCTCATCAAGTAAATCCTTGGCAAACTGCTGCGCCAGCGGCGCATCGTAGAGCATAATGGGCGTGATGGGATGGATACCGGGCTTGATGTCGAAACCTGCAGCTGTCATGTGTTCGCGGAAGTATTTGGTGTTTGCTTCGAGCTTATCACGGAGCGTCGTCGTCTCGCCAAGCATATGAATTACTTCGAGGGCAGCTCCGGCAATTGCGGGCGGGAGTGAGTTGCTGAAAAGATACGGACGCGACCGCTGGCGGAGCATATCGATGATCTCTTTTCTTCCCGAAGTAAATCCGCCTGCTGCGCCGCCTAAGGCTTTGCCGAGCGTTGAAGTAATAATATCGACTCTGCCCATGACATTCCGGTATTCGATCGAACCGCGACCCGTCTTACCGACAAATCCTGTTGCATGGGAATCATCGACCATCACCAACGCATCGTATTTCTCCGCCAAGTTGCAGATCTCATCGAGCTTTGCTATCGAACCATCCATTGAGAAGACGCCATCGGTCACAATAACTCTGCGCCGCAAATTTTGCGCCTCTTTCAGAATATTTTCCAGCTCTTCCATATTGGAATTCTTATAGCGGAAGCGCTGTGCTTTCGAAAGCCGGACTCCGTCGATAATCGAAGCATGATTTAATTCATCGCTGATAATTGCGTCATTTTCTTGAAAGAATGGCTCGAAGACTCCGCCATTTGCATCAAAGCAGGCAACGTAGAGAATTGTATCGTCGGTTTGCAAGAACTTCGAGATCTCCTGCTCCAAATTCTTATGCAGATCCTCTGTACCGCAGATAAATCGGACGCTGGACATGCCGTAGCCATGCTTATCAAGAGCCTCATGCGCTGCCTTAATTACGCGGAGATGCGAGGAAAGACCAAGATAATTATTGGCACAGAAATTCAGATACGATCCGGATTTTCCTTCGACCTTTATCTCGACTCCCTGCGGAGTAGTGATGATGCGCTCGTCTTTATAGAGACCGGAATCTCTGATCGATTGTAATTCAGTTTGAAGCTCTTCTTTTATTTTTCCGTACATAAATAAAGTTGACAGTTTACAGTTGACAGTTAACAGTTTTTTCCTGCGATCTGTTAACTGTCAACTGTTGACTTTTTTTAACATTCCACTGACAATTCCATAGGAATAATGGCGGACAATGCTTGATACGAAATGCGGGAAATCATGAATGGCATTGGCGTTCGCTTTATCGGAAATTGCTCTGATGACGACAAATGGCACCTGATGCTCATGGCAAACCTGCGCTACCGCTGCGCCTTCCATCTCGATACACTTTAAGTTTGGAATATCGGCTCGCAACGCACGTATCTTTTCCTCGTCTGCAATAAATTGATCTCCGGTTGCGATCGTCCCGAGGATAATATTCGGAGAATGGATACCATATTTTTCGAGAGAGGAAATCGGAATATCGCCCGAGAGAATGGTATGAAGATATTCTCGCGCAGCTTCTTCAGCTATTTGGATTAGTTCATGATCGGCTTTAAAATGTGTTATGCCGAGGAGTGGGATTTCAAATCGTTGGAATGCAGGAATGGCACTGGCATCCATATCGTGCTGGATAAGATCACGGCCAATAACGACGTCGCCAATCTCGAGCTCCGGACTTGCAGCGCCCGCTACTCCGGTAAAGATGATCTTTTCGGCTCCGAACTTGGTGATCATTGTTGTCGCTGCCTGAGCAGCAGCTACCTTTCCCCATCGTGAAAAAGCGGCGATGACTTTTTTACCGGCAAGAGTGCCTTCTACATAATCTCTGGTTCCAAGAGACGTAACCGATCTCTGTTCAATTTTTGAAGAGATAAGATTATTCTCTTCCGGCATTGCACTTAAGATACCGATCTTCATGCAAATATTTTCTTTATCGCTCTATCGAGCTGCTCATATTCATCCATCGAATTATAGACCTGGCATGAGATGCGGACATAGACATGACCATTCATTCCAATGACTGGGATCTCGATGTGAAATTCATCGCGGAGCCTATCGTGTAGATTATTATTTACAAGATGTTTATCATCGTCTTTCGGATTACCGGGAAGTTCGATTGTAGCAAGCATTCCGATCATACCTTCAGGAGCGCAAATATTCGAGCCCCATGAGTCTGAAAGCATCTTACGTGCATCGATGGCAAGGTTATGTCCGTACCTTCGCATTTTATCGGCGCCTATTTCATTTACAAATCCGAGCGCTGCCGAAACAGAGAGCCATGCCGTTGGGTCGCGAGTGCCGATCCATTCGAATTCCGGTTTGAAACCGGTGAGATAATTATGCGAGATGTTTGTCGGATGAATTTCTTTCTGCCATTTCGGATCGACATAAAGAAATGCCGAGCCTTTCGGAGCATAGAGCCACTTATGACAATTGCCGGTATAGAAATCCGCACCGTACTTATCCATATTAATATCGAGCTGCCCCAGCGCATGAGCGCCATCGATCATTACCGGAATTCCGCGCTCTTTGAAAAGTGGGATGATTCGTTCAATTGGATATACTAATGCAGTCGGAGAAGTGATATGGTCAATGATGGCAAATTTTGTTTTATCGGTAATGCCATTTTTTACGATCTCGACAACTTGATCGACACTTTGAATCGGGAAAGGGACAACTGCCTCGACAACTTTCGCGCCGCTTACATCGGCAGCATAATGCAAAGTCTTACGCATCGCGCCATAGACATGTGTGGTCGTAAATAGCTCATCGCCTGGCTTGAACTTCGGCATAAGCGAGCGGACAACGGCGTTGACGCCTGTCGTGGCATTTTCGACGAAAACGATATCTGATTCTTTGGCTCTAACAAAGACGGCGAGTTTTTCGATCGATTTTTTGAGTTCAGCCGTCGCTTCGACAGTGAGGAATTTCACGAGCTGGCGCTCCATCTTGATCCGCCATTCGCTTTGCGCCGTTAAGACGTCGCGCGGGCACGCTCCGAAGGAGCCGTGATTCATAAAAGCTACATCTTCATCGAGCAGCCAGCGTTTGCGAATTTCTTTTCCGAATTCTTGCATGGGGTATCCTTTAGAGAAATATGAATCATTTTGGAACAACGTTTCCGCCGAAAGAGTTAGGACAACATACTGGTTTCAATTCGATGATGAAGCTCCCATAAACCGGTTTTATTACTATCCCATTTCAAAAGTTCTTGAGCGGCACCAAATTCAAACCAGCCAAAGTCTATATGCTCATCACTCAATATTATCTTCTCATCCCCAATCTTAAACCCAAAGGCATACTCCGGAACAACAAGAACATTTGGTCCCCACTGGAAACCATTTATATCTATTACTGGAATCATACAGGAAGATTCGAGTCTGATGAGTTCACCTTGAGAAAGTCCAGCCTCTTCCTCAGCCTCCCGAAGCGCTGCTTGTTCAGGTAATTCCTTATTTTCACCTCCACCGGCTATTCCCTGCCAGTATAATCCATCCCTTCGTTTAAATAACGCATACCTTGGTGACCCATTATCAATACGGAAAGGAAAAACGAGAATTTGAAAAGGTGCTCTGCTCGTCATGATTAAATTTATTTTTTTGGAACAACGATTCCACCGAAAGAGTTATGACGCTGTGAACTGTCGGCTGTCGCCTGTCAGCTTCCTCGGAGGGCTCGCATAATGGTATTGCAGCAGTCTTGAAAACTGCCGACCGAAAGGTCATGAGAGTTCGACTCCCTCGCCCTCCGCTTGTTTCAAACTGATAGCTCGGAGCCCGCCGCGGCGTACTGATAGTTGCATGAAATCTAAAACCGAATCGCCTCTCTCTTTCCCCACGCAAAAAGAATGGGCTGCATGGCTTGCCAAAAATTATAAAAAGAAAGAAGGCATTTGGCTTCGCTTTTACAAAAAAGCCGCAGGCGTCACTTCTGTTAACCACGATCAAGCTTTAGATTCTGCCCTTTGTTATGGATGGATTGACGGGCAAGCAAAGCCATTCGATAAAGATTCCTGGATTCAGAAGTTCACTCCCCGCCGTGCAAAAAGTCTCTGGTCGAAAAGAAATATCGAGCATACCGAGCGCCTTATCAAAACAAAAAAAATGCGTGTTCCTGGAATGCGGGAGATTGAACGAGCAAAAGCAGACGGGAGATGGCATGCGGCGTATGAATCCTCTAGCAAAGCCACTATCCCGGTAACGATAGCACAGCATTTCTCGCTTTCCAAAAATTTCAGATTCTCCTCGACTTTTCCGGTCAATGTTCCGGCATTGGAGTGCTGTTTGCGAAGAGTCCCGACAAGGATTTCACGCTTTCCTATTTCATCATCGGATGATGATGCCTGAACCATTCTCTTTGCAAGAAGTTCAGTGAAAGCAGAGCTTTGTCCGGTCGGAGTTAAGGAAAAAAAATCTCGTATCGGCGATGAATTAAAAGCCGTGATATAATCGGTCGTAAGTTTCGAGAATTGTCTTAAGTGCGAGATATTCATTTGTGATAATTTCGAACTGCCTCTAACATTCTGCTCTGAAGAAGTGTTTTATATTGATGTCGCTTATAACTTATCATTGCGCCGTCTGTGGCGAGTCGAACGAAACCTTCGTCGATGAGTCGGCAGGCTCGGTGCAGCAATATACCGAAGATTGCCGCGTCTGTTGCAGACCGAATGTGCTGCGAATTCATATTGATGAAGAAACAAAGGAAGTCAGCATATCGGCTGAATTCGAAGAATGAAATCTTTCAATCGTACGCTTCCTGAATATCTCCGGCAATAGTACGAATAACTTTTTTTATCACTTCATAACCGAAACCCCTCGATCCTAAAAAAGCAATCAGCTTTTGTGTCCTTTTCTTATCATCCGTTTCTCTTCGTAATAATTGCTCCCATTTTTTGCTCGCAGTTTTCATGGCGCGGTCTTCGTCATTTTCTTCTTCGTCACCATGGCTGAGAGTCTTCTGTATAATATGTTTCGCAACTCCTTTTTTTCGTAATTCATTTTCGAGCTGCCGCGATGAAATAGGTTTTGAAATGCGTTTATCATGAATAAATGCGTGGGCAAAGGCTTCGTCATCTATTAATCCAGTCTCCTTCAAGCCAGAGATTATCTCTTGAATAATTTCGTCGTCGAACTTTTCTTTACCAAGTTTTTCTCTTATTTCTTTTTCCGTTCGCCGCCTTGTATTGAGAAATTTCGCCGCGATTCTTTTGGCAGAAATTCTCTCGTCAAACGCTCTCAGTTCTTCCAGCAATTGATGCGATAGCTCATCGCCTTTTCGCAGCCTGAATTTTTCTATCGTAGCAATATTAACGCCGAACGCAAATTCATCGCCGATAAAAACCGATGCACGGAGTCTATCTTTCTTCTGGTATGTAATCTGCGAAACGATCCTGGGAATATCGGCAGGAATATTAATGAATTCGATGGACTTGTTTTTTTTCATACTATTGCCGATTACCAATGAAATTTTTTTTCATCCCTCATCATGGCA
>Ga0207100_1091_pt1 | contig 21728 bp, 21 predicted proteins | sample Alteio_BWMinHeat_82_FD_153520 | JGI IMG/M metagenome (GOLD analysis project Ga0207100, IMG submission 153520) | Enriched cells from forest soil in Barre Woods Harvard Forest LTER site, Petersham, Massachusetts, United States -... | ecosystem: Environmental > Terrestrial > Soil > Temperate forest >...
GTAGCACATCAAGTCTGCAGTTCAGAAATCCAGCCGCAACGAAAACATAATCTGCCGCTGCAATGCGGCCCCGTTAAATGCTGTGTTGATAATTATCCCGCCGGCCTGACAATCCACGCAGGGGAAGATCGGATTGTCGAGGTTAACTTTGTTGAAAGTGTTGAAGATTTCGGTGCGAAATTGCAGGGCAACATTCTCCCGCAGCGGGATGCTCTTGGCGACGGAGAGGTCGCTCTGAAAGAAGCCAGGCCCACGCAGGGAATTCCTTGAGGCACTTCCAAAGGTACCGACAGCAGGCCGCTGCCACGGTCCGACAGTATCTCCAGGAGTGCCGTTGAGCTCTAGTGGCACGCCCCCCGTGGTCGTGAAGTAGCCATCGCGACTCCCCGTGATGTGAACCGCCCCGACAAGATTGGGGCGGCAGGGACCGGTGTCCCGGTCGAAGCCGCAGTTCGAATACGTTGGAGAAAAAGGCAATCCGCTCTCCCAGGTGACGGTTCCACTGAGTGACCAGCCCCCGACAATGCGGTTTGTGATCCCGCCGACGTTCCCGAGAAACACCTTGCCCTTTCCGACAGGCAGTTCAACCAGATTAGTCAAGACAAAAACATGTTTTCGGTCCGTGTTGGTGACACCGTAATTAAGCTTGGGATCGATCGCGTAATAGTCGCTGTCGTAGCCCAGCGATTTTGACCAGGTGTAGTGAGCGAGAAACTGGTATCCCCTGGTGAATCGCTTGTCTGCCACTACTTGCAGCGAGTTGTAACTGTCGGAAGCATCGCTGGCAAGATATTGGATTTGCTGTGTCCATCCGAATTTCTTGAAGAAGGATTTTCGCTCATTCGTATCGAGACTTCCGAATCCCACGATGGTTGCCTGATTGGGATCGTAGATCGGCCCATCACCAGCGAACACATGGGTGCCTTTATTGGCCACATAGCCGGCCGCCAGAGAGAGCGTCGGAGTGATCTCGTGTTGTATGGTGACGTTCCAAGCGTCCACTGTGGGCAGGCGGATCTTGCGCGGAAGAGCAAAGGCGTCAACCTGGTCGGGCAGCAGGAACTTTCCCGAAGATGGGACCGTGGGGAAGATGGCCGCGGGTGGCCCTTTCGAAAGGCTGAATACGCTCTCCGTATTTGAAGCCGGATTGATTTGCTGCGCCACTAGTACTGGCAGGTTTTGTGTGGCCGTATGCCCAAAGATCGAACCAAACACCCCAATGTCGAAGCTGCGGCCGTATCCCAACCGGACCACCGTCTTGGGTGAAGCCTGGTAAGCGATGCCAAGGCGAGGCGCAAAGTTGGTGAAACTATTCTTCACGTTTCCCTGAAGGTTGACGTTGCCAAAACCCGCCACGTTGACCAGGCCCGTGTCGAGATCCAACCATCCGCCAGCGCCCTTCCCTGTCACTGACTGCGGAAAATAGATCTCCCACCGTAGTCCATAGTTGAGAACCAGTTTGTGCGTGACGCGGAAGGTATCCTGGCCATAAACGAACCATCGCTTCTGACGCTCTCCTGCATCGGCAATGCTGCTTGCAAAGCGGCTGAACCCGCTCACGTCGCCCAGCAGAAACGTGGCCAAACCCGCGCCGCCGCCGGTCGGTCCCTGGGTCCGCGAATTGAAAAAGCCGAAACTGCCCGTGCGTGAGTCGGTGCTGGCTACGCGAAGATTCTGCGCATAACGAAAATCCGCGCCCCATTTGAACGCATGATTCCCGGCTGTCTTCGTCCAGTTGCTGACCCATTGAAACTGCTGCTCGTTCTCGAGCAGCGGGCAACCGCACTGATGGCCGAAGAAGAGTTGGTCGCCTTGTTGTCCGTCAACGAAAACGAATGGCATACCAGAGGTGAGGACATCGCCAAGGTTCACCCCCGGGATCCCCGCGTCCTTTGCGGGCGTCGTTCCCAGGTCGTTCGGCAATACGTTCACGTGGTAGCGAAAGAAACCAAATCGGAAGTCAATCAGCAGGTCTGGTTTGAGCACATAATTGGCACCCACGGCAATGCTCTGGTTCCGAGCCCGGGACTGACCCGCAAAGCGGTCGGGGGACAGTCCCGGACCTCCGGCGATGGGCCCAAATGCTCCCAACGCATGGTGCCGGAAGTCGGCGAAGCTGTAGCGGCCAAAGAGGTTCAGCCTTTCCGAGACGCTGTGGTCGACGCGAATATTGAAATCGTCATCGTTGAATAGCTCGGTTCCAGATGTGATGAAGTTCTGAATAAGCCCTGCCTCGGAGACGTTCGGTCTCGGCAACAAGGTCAAGAGGTTGACAGCTTGAGGGGAAATGCGGTTCCGTGGAATCTGGTTATTCGTGAATTGAGTGCCGGTTGATGGGTCAAAGATAGGCTGTGGGTACTCGCTAAAATCGCAAAACGCAGCCGCCGGATCCAGGCAGGTGGAGCGAACCAGAGTGGTCGGCACGTTAAGGCGCGCCGAAGCTCCGTTGGAGCGCCTTGTTCCCTGATAATCCCCGAAGAAGAACAGGCGGTTCTTGATCAACGGGCCGCCCAGCGAGCCGCCGAACTGGTTCCACTTTGTGGCGGGCAGCGGCCGATCGGGTGGCTGGGTAAAAGGGTTCCGAGCCTGCCCCCAACCGGTGCGCCGGAATTCGAATGCACTGCCATGAAATTGGTTTGTGCCTGATTTTGTCTGGACGGTGACAACCCCCGCCACCGCCTGGCCAAATTCCGCGTCGTAGTTCTGGGTCGTCACTTTCGTTTGAGTAACCGACTCCAGTGTGGGATTGATCACGATAATTCCCAGGACCGGGTCGCGATTGTCAGTGCCATCCAGTTGGAAGGACGTGCCGCTGAAATGTTGTCCGTTGACCATGATTTGAATGCCGCCCTGCGGGTTTTCGGCCGAGGTGTGCTGCCAGCCTAACTGCGACGTGCCTGGGCTGAGCAGTTCCAGGCTGGTGAAGTTCCGGTTAAATAGCGGCAGATTTTCGACCTCTTTCTCGCTGAAGGTGATGGCAACATCTGAGCGATCGGTTTTCATCAGGGCTATATCTTCCGCCGATACGGTTACCTCTTCCTGCGTCCGCCCGACCTGAAGTCTTACATCGACCCGGGCAGCCTGGTCGGCGTACACGGGGATGCTTGTAGATTCGACAACTTTGAAACCAGCCGCTTCCGCACGAACGTCATATTGGTCTGGAATCAGGTGAGTCACGCTGTAATTGCCGGCTCCGTTGCTGGTCGTCTCAAATTTGGTGTTTTTTTGAACAGAAGTTACAGTCAGTTTCGCTCCAACCACCGCAGCTCCGGATTGATCTGTGATCGTGCCGAAGATGCTCCCATAGACTGCTTGAGCTCGTGCGGTTCCAGGCACAAGGACACATGCAGCCAGGATAAGCAGTATGGTGACTGCCGGAGGCAATGGATGTATGGCTCTCGGGGCTGACTGTAAGAACTCTTTTTTGTTAGAACGCGGCTCAACTCTCGGATGCCCCAGACGGGCAGGTTTGCCGCCAGAACTTCGGAGGGTGAAGGGAGCTTCAGGAGCAAGCGGTAAAGACATGGGGCTACCCCCAAGCGCTGCCCGAACTCTACCACCCCTGGTCAGCGTTTGTCAGGACCTATCTCAGAACGCCGGGTCGATTGACTCCGATGTGACTCGGGCAGGAACCATCAGAAATTTTCTACTTGCCACACGTTGTTATAGACGCTCTTTTCGGCGATGGCCAGGGATCGCCCGTCGGGTGACGGGATTGCCCCCAATATTTCCGTAGTGGTGGAACGAAGGAGAACGGATGCTTTGCCATCGAGCGTGATCCTCAGCAGCGCACTCTCACCTTCGGGAGTCTTTCCTGCAACCAAGAGACTCTTTCCGTCGGCGGCCCATGTGATGCTATCCAATTCGTTCCGTCCGGTTACGCGTACATCACGCATTTTGCCAGTGAGTGTGGAGCGGAAGCGGATTGCTTCCTTGAGACTGGGACAAACTAGGGCACGCTGCGAACCATCGGGAGACAAGCTCCAATTGCACACGGGATCGACCTGCGATGGGTATGAACTCTTGCTATTTTCCACATCAAACCGAAACGTTTCCATGTTGTCGCCTTTGGCAACGCTGTATAGGCAAAAGTTCAATGGCGAGATTGCACACTGCACGTTCCAGATGCCGACATGCTTGAGGACCAGGCGAGGAACTCCGCCGCCAATCGGGATGGCGAAAAGCGATGATGGAGTTTCCAGGCTGGCGGACTTGGGCGTCGAAATATATAAAATCTCGGAACCGTCGGGGGTCACTCTGGGTTGTTTGAGCTGCTCGGCGCTGGTCGTCAAACCTTCAGCCAAAGGCTGATCGGTTGCCTGTTTGAATATCGCTGAAGTACCGTTACGATCGGAACTGAACAGGACGGCCTTGCTGTCGGGTGTCCAGGCAAACGGGTCGTTTTCATTCTCATCGAGGGTTAGTCTCCGGTGCGCCAGCAATTGCTTGCCATCCGGCTCCAGCATGCCGATGTAAGCACTCGACACTGAATTCTCTCTCAGAAACGTCAGTACTTTTCCGTCGTGGCTCGCACTAAGTTGCCAAATCCAACCGACCCCTCGGGTGATGCGTTTCGGGGACTCGGCAGGCTTTCCAGATGGTGGCAAGGATACCGTCCAGAGGCTTGCGCCATGGTGGTCAATTTCATCCCCCATGACGTAAACCAGGCGGCCATCCCGCAGCCAGTGCAGCGAAGGGCCTACGCGATTGTCAGAAAAGACGGTTTGGGCACTTGCCTTCCGCCATTCGTTGAGTTCCACGGAACTGGCGCGCGCGTTGTACGTCTCAAGGTCTCGGATGTATGCGATTCGATTGCCGTCCGGAGACCAGGTGGGACCTCCCACCCAGGAAGGCTGGGCAGCTGCGACCTTGACCGGATCTGTTCCGTCCGAACGCATGACCCACTCTTCCTGACCAAAGCCACCGCGGTGAAAGGCGATGTGCGCTCCATCCGGAGAGACCGCCCCTGAAGAACCATCATCGGTAAGCTGGCGGGGCGAGCCTCCAAAGATCGAAACACTCCACAAACTTTGTTTGCGGGGCTGGTCATCATGGTGGACGAGCAAATGCGAGCCGTCAGGAAACCAGTCATCCACCTCAGCAGAGAAATCTTGCGGCAGCGTTACACGGTGAGTTTCTCCCGTGCGAATCTCCTTCAGGTAAAGACCCGTGTTGTCTGAATAGCCTAGGAACTTGCCGTCCGGAGAGACTGCCGCGCTCGTTACCCCGTTATCCAATGAATTCGCAGTCAGTTTCCGTTCAACGACCTCGGTGGTCCGCGATGGATGCCGCCATAAGACCCATACTAGAACGGCGATCGTGGCCGCCGAGAGTAAGGCGATGGCCATCCAGGGATGAAAGAAGGATGTCTTTCCTCCTTCGGGTGCGGCCTCGATTGCGGGACCACTCGGTATGGGCGCTTGTGGGCCCGGCTTGTCCACCGGGGCGACGAAGCGATAGCCCCGGCGAGGCAGGGTCTCTACAAACCTGGGATTGTCGGCCTCGTCTTCCAACGCGACCCGGATCTTGGTAATGGCCGTATTGAGCGCGTGATCAAAGTCAACAAACGTGTCTTCCGGCCAGACTCGCCGGCGCAGCTCATCCCGCGTGACTAACTTCCCTGAGTTTTCCAGCAGGATGGCACAGACCTGGAAGGGTTGGTCTTGCAGGGGGACCTTGAGCCCATTCTTGCGTAGTTCCCCAGTCTGCAAGTCCGCTTCAAAGACCCCGAAACGAACGATCCTTGCCGAACTGTTGGCCTCGGCCATATGCAACACCCGACGTTGAACTGGAACTCTAGCACTGTTGGCCCCGGTGATAGGAACTCGGAGCTGTGGAGGTGCTCTGTCCAAACCGCCTGCAGACAATAGCTTAGCCGTAGTGGAGGAATAGCGAAGCAATCCATTCACGGTTCATTGAGGTACCAGCTGTCGTAATTGAACGTTGGCGTCGCCGACGAGGTTAACGCCATGAAACGCCTGTTTGTCTCTAGTTTCTTGCTGGTAATCCTTACACTGTCCCCCCTCGAGCGGGGCTGGTCTCAACCTACTATTGCTCCGGCCGATCCTGCATCGAAAACGCAATCGCTTCCTCGCGCTGCAATCAAACTCCCGATTCGCCTGTACTGGGGCTATCTGGTCATCGTCGAAGGATCGATCGGTGATTTCCAGAAGCTAACTTTCCTGGTGGACACGGGGGCCTACCCAAGTGTCATCGACCGCAAAATCGCGCTCAAACTTGGGCTCGCCGAACAACCCAGTAGAGTGAACTTGCAGAACAAGAGTGTCCAGACGGGACTCGTTACTCTTCCTTCCTTACTTCTGGGTCCGCTTCGCGTCGAGTCCCTTCCCGTTCTGACGGAAGACCTTTCGTTCTTACAGAAGACCCTAGGCAATAAGGTGGATGCAATTATTGGTCTCGACGTCCTCGGCAAGAGCAGCTTTACTGTTAACTATATAACCAAGGAAATGATTCTTGGCCCAGTCGAGAGCCTGCGCTTCTCTGCTCCGTTCGACACCGATGTACCGATCGTGACGGTTCGAACCAAATTCCAAAACCAGCACCTGCGCCTCGTGGTCGACACGGGCGGTCCAGATCTGATGCTGTTTCAAAGTCGAATGCCAGACTCCACCCCGTTGCAGACCCTCGGGACAGAAGATACAGCCAATTTGAGCGGAACAGTTCGGCTTAGAAAGTTGCGGATTCCTGAAGTATATCTGGGCGAAGAAGCAATCGGTCCGCAGATCGCATTCGTAGTGGATGATAGGAAAGACGAAGGCGACAATTTCGACGGTGTCCTGGGCATGAGGGGCCCTCAGTTCTCGAAGATTGCATTCGACTTTGAACGCCGCCGGTTCTCCTGGGAACTGCCATCGATGACCCCCACGATTACGGTTGCCATTTACGACGATATGCATCTCTCTCCGCAAGTATTGGCCGACGCAGAGGATGAGGCTATGAGGGTGTACCGAAAAGCGGGAGTCGCGATCTCATGGGTTGAGTGCAAGTCAGCGAGGATGAAGGCAGAGGCTGACGTGAGATGCCAGGATTCACCTTCGGCAACGCATCTCAACTTACGAATCGTCCAGCACGCGTCGGAAGCGAGCGACGGCGTTTTCGGCGTTGCATTTATCTCTGCAGAAGGAACTGGAGCATACACCGACATATCCTACAACTCGGTGGAGGAACTGGATCGGGAATGGCATGTCGGTGTCGCACGAGTATTAGGCCATGTAATGGCACATGAAATCGGACACCTGCTGCTGGGTTCGAACGCGCACTCACGACAAGGCATAATGTGCCCAAGCTGGCATAGAGACGAACTTCGTCGTGCGAGCATGGGAGCTCTATTATTCTCAGAGGAGCAAGCTCGATTCATGCGGGAAAGGTTGGCGCGCTAGTTCGCTAGACCCTGCTCGGGCGGCATGCTGAGGTACGTCGTCTGTAATTTCGATCATCATCGACCAACCTCCTTTCGCCGCCGGCTGAGGTCCCAAAACCTTCTAGACACCCGTTGGCCACTTCCTCATTGACAAGGCTTGATAACCAAGCCTAGCATTGCGTTCGAATCGCCTAGCTGCGGCTCCAGTCACCCCACCCGTTCTGATCATACTCAGCGAGGCGACACATCAGCACGGTAGAAACTTTTCCCCCGCTGCCAACCGGCCGAACCCAGGATCAATGAATGAAAAAGGAGGCGAGCTATGTCGCTCAAAAATCTCCACTCCCTACCCAATTCTTACCTGCGAGGACAACCGCGGTCCCCGGCTCAAGCATTCCATCCCATGAACCCGTGCGGCCATTCGCATTTTGCGCAACGTGCTGCGCTCTCACGGCGCGGATTTCTCGGCATGACTGCAGCAGCTTCTGGCCTGTTGTTCGGAGGTCTGGTCGTACCATCAATGGCGGAGGCGGCTCGGAAAGGTTCCAGCACCCCCAAGCCGATCCCGGGCGGCATTCAGCCTTTTGGCCCAGGATCAGAAATATTTCACATTAACCTGCCAGCCCCTGGCTTCGAGCCTTCCACAATCACCGACTTCAATGGCGTGGTCGGGGTCGCCAACGTACGAGGCAAGGGCACGCAGACGGACACAAACACTCATACGTCCGAGACAGTGGCCTTCGATGTGGATGTGCGCTTCATGCGGGGTGTCTATGTCGGGGAAGACGGGCGAGTACACCGAAACGCCTTTGTCTTTGTTTGACTCGACGTCTTTGAGGGTTCGGTGAACCCCGCACAAATCCACGACTTCAATCCCGGCATTGCAGAAAACGGCCTTTTCTGGACGATTCCCCTTCCGGAGAGCAGCCTGGACGTGCATTTCGGAAAGGGAACGGGCTCCTTGCATGTCAGCGGGCTCGACGTAGAGGACTACCATGACGTCGGCAATGCCTTGAAAGATGGACCTTCCGTAGAGGCTACGGTATCCTTCGACATCCACTGGTTGGGCGCAACCGACCGATTTGAGTTGCGGGATGCGGCCAACCGTTTTGCTGGGCAGTACGTGCATACTCCAGCGACCATTGCCTGGGCGGCGACCGAAAGCGGTATCCAGTTCGTCTCCGACCCGGCCGACACTTCGGTTAATGAATTGTCGCTAATTGGACACGAGCACAATGGAGTCTTCTTTACCGGTGAGTGAACTCGAACTGGAAACCCGATCCGCTATTTCAATGAGGGCCGAGGCCAATCCCGGCCCTTTTTCCTGGCTCCTGGACTACGGTCGGTCTTGCGAAACATTTTTTCGAGATGGAGCCCTTACCAGGGTAGTGTCGACGGCACATGATGAGCTAATCTTTGATCTTCCGAAAGGCTTGGTTCATGAAAGATGCTTACGAAATTCTCAGGCTGAAGGAAATCGAGTTGACGAAGGTGAAAGTGGAGGTCGAAGCCCTGGGCATAGTAGCCCCGCTCCTTTCGGATGAGGGGGACCTCGGCGCTGACAGCACGCGGCCCTCGACCCGTTGGACTGCGCCGCCGCGGCCTATCCAGGTTCCCAAGGGAGCCAATACCGATCCACAACCCGATCATGCCCCGGAGTGGAAGACGAGAAGCGCGGGTTTCCCATAACCGCTCGAGACGTACTATCCTGACGCAAGTCACAAGGACTGTGTCGCCGTGGTTCGGCAACTCTTCCATGACCTAGATTGCGGAAAAATCGGGCCCTACCCACTTCCCGCTTTCCTGCGTTAGTCGAACGCGAAGACGATCTGTTAAGCCGCTTCCGGCAGCGACAAAATAATCCCCGCCGGAATCCTTGAACGCGATCGTCGGCCCATTTCTGCGAGAAGCTGATCTGTTGGAAGTTCCTCCAAGCTTAACCCTCGGTGGTTGTCCAGTAGCTACACGGAGCTACTTTGGCTTCCCAGAAGCCGTTTCTGGACCGCAAGACGAAACAGCCGGGAATTGGGCTATCCAGGAACCATGGCGTCGGGACCTTTTCGCGCTACCTATTGGGGCTACCGGACGAGCCTAACTCGGAAGTCCAGGCCAACGTAAAAAGCGGCTGAGCTAGCAGCGTGTTCTTCCCAGCGTGGCTGTTTGTGAAAGCCGCCAGATTCAGACGGCGGTCCGGGGCATAAAAACGCGGACTGGCATGGAGCCGCTCAACTCTCCTCTATCAGCGCGGCAGCGCGCTTGCCGACTTTCTTGAGCTTCACTTCAAGGTCACGAAGCTCCTCCGGGCTTAGTTCGGACAATACTCTCTTCATCTGCCCGGAGTGCTTTCGAAAGGCGGAAACAATGAGATCCTTGCCGCGTGGGGTGAGGGCAACGATCCGAACGCGTCGATCTTCGGCGCTCTCGACCCGGCTGACGAGGCCCTTCGCGACGAGGCGATCGACAGCGATACTGATCGAGCCTGGGGTCAGATCGACCATTGGGCCTATCGTATTGACGGGCAAAGGTCCTTTGCGCAGCAGGAGTTCCAGTACGCCGAAATCCGAGAGGCCGAGTCCGGTCTCTTCAATACCAGCGGCTGCGTACCTTGTCAGGGCGCGCATCGCCTTCATCATTACTATCCAGACGTGATCCGTCCCTTGATTGCCTCGGGTCATAGAAACCTGAATCTCCCAGAAATATACAACATCAATTATCTTGATACAAATATGATTGACGCCAAGCAATGGCGCCGATCCAAAAGGAGAACCCGGTTATGAGAACCGCTTCCGTAGTCGCCCGATATCTGGCGGGCGTGATCTTTCTTGTTATGGGGCTGAACGGCTTCCTGAACTTTATTCCCTTTCCCCCGCCAGCGGGTGTTGCTGGTCAGTTCATGGGTGCCCTTTATGTCTCGCATTACCTGTGGGTGATCTTCGCGTTTCAGGTCATCGCAGGTGTACTTCTGCTAGTCAACCGTTACGTACCGTTGGCGGTGGCAATGCTGGCACCGGTGATTGTCAACATCATTACTTTCCACGCCCTGATGGCCCCGAGCGGGCTTCCGCTGGCCCTCTTCGTGGCTGTACTGTGGGCCGCGATCTTCATCGACGTGCGACCGGCCTTTTCCGGGTTGTTCCAGTCGCGGTTGCAACCCGGGGGCTGATTGCGGTACTGACCGCAAAAGAAAGGAAGCAAAACATGGCGCAAAAACTCACAGTCGTTGTTACGGGATCCACGGGTAAGCAAGGCGGCGCCGTCGCGCGGGGCCTCCTTGGGCGAGGTCACAAGGTCCGCGCCGTCACGCGCGACCCTAACTCAAGCCAGGCCAAGTCGCTGGCGAACACCGGAGCGACGCTCATTGCGGCGTCCCTGGAAGACACTGCGGCGATCACGAAGGCGCTCGAAGGAGCGACCTCTTTCTTCGCGATGACGGTGCCGTCCCGAGGCACGGACGCCGAGACACGACAAGGTATTGCCGCCGCCGACGCGGCCAAGGCAGCGGGCGTGCATCTCGTCTTCACTTCCGTCGGCTCCGCCAACCGACAGACGGGGATTCCGCATTTCGACAGCAAGTACGAAGTCGAAAAGCACATCGCAAAAGTCGGAGTCCGCGCAACAATTCTCGCGCCCGTGGCCTTCATGGAGAACCTCTATTTCATTAGAGAGCAGCTCGCGAAAGGGATCTACGCGTCGGCGCTCGCGCCAATAAGGGCGCTCGCGCAAGTTGCGGTCGCGGACATTGGCGCGGTCGCCGTTCGCGTCCTTGAGGACGCCGGTCGCTTCACGGGCAAGCGCTACGACCTCGCGAGCGACGAGCTCACGGGGAATGACGCCCTCGCCATCCTCTCGCGTGTCACCGGCCGCCCCTTTAGCTATTACCAGGTCCCGCTCGATGTCATCCGCCAGCGCATGGGCGAGGATGCCGTTAGGATGTACGAATGGTTCGACCGCGTCGGTTTTGCGGTGGATCGCGCCGCGCTCCGGCGTGAGTTTCCCGACGTCGCCTTCCACGATTTCGAGTCTTGGGCGAAGACGCAGGATTGGAATGCGCTTCTGCAGAGCGCATAGAGGCGGACACCGGCGGCTGGCTCAGTCTTCATGAGACTGCGTGTGGCGCCCATTAGACAGATTTAAGGAGAGCTCGCATGAAAGCTGTCAGATTGTTGGAATATGGTGGGCAGTTGGTGTTCAACGATGTATCGACGCCGGCGATTGCACGCGACGAGATCTTGGTCAAGATCAGGAGTGCCGCCGTCAATCATCTGGATCTTGTCAAGGCTTCCGGAACGGCAAGACAGATACTCCCGATCGACCTGCCATGGATACCTGGTCATGAGTTTTCAGGGGTCGTCGAACAGACTGGCAGTGACGTTGCGGCATATGCGCCAGGTGACGCCGTGTTCGCTGCCAACGAGACGGGCGGCGCGTACGCGGAGTATCTGGCTGTCAAGCCGGCGGCCATCGCAAGGAAACCATCCAACCTCTCATTTGAAGAGGCAGCATCTGTGCCGGTGGCCTCCCAAACTGCGTGGCAGGGACTCTTCACCCACGGTCACCTGGAAAAGGGACAAACGATCCTGATCCATGGTGGTGCCGGCGCTGTGGGAGCCTATGCGGTGCAATTGGCATCGCATGCCGGTGCCACCGTCATTGCCACAGCAAGCGCCGACGATGAGGCGTACCTCAACTCCATCGGGGCCAGCCAGGTTCTCGATTATCGAGAGGCGCAGTTCGAGAAGATTCTGCGAGAGAAGGTCGATGTGGTTTTCGACTTGGTCGGTGGCGATGCACAGAAGCGGTCCTTCCTCGTCTTGAAGGAAGGTGGCCATCTCGTATCCGCCGTTCAGCCCGTATCGCAGGAAGGGGCAGCGACGCACCGTGTGTCGGGCGTGATGATGCGGCTCGCGCCGTCAGGGGACGTGCTCAGCAGAATCGGGCGACTGCTGGAAGAGGGGACAATACGACCAGACGTTGCGACCGTGTACGCACTCCAAGATGCAGCCCAGGCCTGGAAGGACATCGCTGAGAAACTGCCAAGGGTTCACGGGATGTCGCCCAGTGAGCCGGGAGCGCCAAGACGAAAGAAACACGGCAAGATCGTGCTTCGTGTGGCCTAGCGGGGTAATGGAGGAGATTGAGTCATGGTCGGCATCGCAGTGGTAACCCGAGCGGCCGTGTTGATCGCTCGGCGCGCCTCCACCTGGACGGTCGACGAACACTTGGCCGGACTGTCGCCCGGATGTGTTGCGGTCGACCTGAGCAGCCCGGCCCAAGTGTACTGCGGAACTGCGCGTGCCGGTCTCTTCCGAAGCCGCGACAGCGGCCGGAATTGGGAACCAGTCGGACGGGGCATCGACCACCTGATGGTCACCGCGGTTGATGTGGGTCACGCGGAACAAGCTGACGGGTTCGGCGTCGTCTATGCCGGCACCGAACCAAGTGCGGTGTTTCGCTCCGACAATGGCGGCGACAGCTGGGTGGACCTCGCCGGATTGCGCGCGCTCCCTTCTGCTGACACCTGGAGTTTCCCCCCACGGCCCCAGACGCATCACGTTCGGGGGATCGAAGCCGACGTAAGCGTCGCGGATCGCGTGTTCGTCGCGATCGAAGCTGGCGCGCTCCTGCGCACGTTCGACGGCGGGCGGACCTGGCGTGATCGCGTTCGCGGCGGTCCGTACGACACGCACACAGCGATGACGCATCCGTTTGCGCCCGGGCGGATCTACTCGGCCGCTGGCGATGGGTACTATGAAAGCACCGATGCTGGGGACTCGTGGAGATCGCCCGAGGATGGATTGAAGCACCTCTACCTCGTGGGTGTTGCCGTGGATCCTGCTGATCCAGATACCGTGATCGTGTCCGCAACAGACGGACCCGGCTCCGCCTATTCGCCGCGAGGGGCCGAGGCGTACGTGTATAGGAAGATTGGGGTTCAGAGATGGGAACAGTCAATGAGCGGCCTGCCCGCGGCGAAGGACACGACGGTGAGCCGTTTTGCCACTGATGCTGGCGAACCAGGCGTCATCTACGCCGCCAACAACCGCGGCCTCTTCAGATCAGGTGATGCAGGACGGAACTGGAAGGCTATGGACCTCCCTTGGCCAGCCCCCGGGCTTGCAGATGGCGTGGCGGCGCTTGCCTGCCTTCCGGAGTGATATGGAAAAACGTTCTGCTGTCGTGTCGATGATCGTTGTGCTGCCGGTTCGGGTCGAGCGAATGAATCTCCGAATTGCCTCTGATGGCAGCGGAGGTCGAGCATGTCAATCGGGTTTTGTGAAACCGAATGAATAGGAGGAAACCGTGACAATGATGGAGAGGGTCGAGAAAATGAGAGTGAGTGACGATGCACTTGATCTGGTGTTTCGAAAAGCCCGTACCTACAACGCATGGCTTCCCAAGCCAGTGCCCGAAGAGTTGCTATGGCAGCTCTACGACACGCTGAAATGGGGGCCCACGAGCGCGAATAACAGTCCCGCGAGGTTCGTATTCATTCGTTCCACGGCTGCAAAGGAGCGCCTCCGTCTATCGCTCGCGCCCGGGAACGTACAGAAGACGATGGCCGCTCCGGTCACGGTCATCATCGCCTATGATCTGAAGTTCTACGACAAGTTGCCTAGGCTGTTTCCACACTACCCCGCCATGCGCAATATGTATGTGGACAACCCGCAGCTTATCCAGGAAACTGCGCTACGAAACTCTACCTTGCAAGGAGCCTACATGATACTTGCGGCGCGGGCTCTGGGACTGGACTGCGGGCCGATGTCAGGCTTTGATAACGCAAAACTCGATGAGGAGTTCTTTGCGGCGGGCAAATGTGAGTCTTGCGAGCAGGAGTTTTTCCCTGAAGGGCATGTGAAATCGAATTTTCTCTGCAACATCGGCTACGGCGACCCTGCGACGCTCATGCCGCGGGGCCCTCGGCTCGACTTTAGCGAGGCATGCACCCTGTTGTGATTGCAGTTTACTTGCGCTCGAACACGCAGCAGCATAGCAACAGTCCGCATCGGTGGTTCGCCCCATGAGTGTGATTGGGGCCTTTCGATCACGCTTCTTGGAAGGGCGACGGGCAATTCGGAAGCTATTCCGGGCCAGAAGTCGGCTTGGAGGAAGCGTGATGGTGTTGACCGTCGTCAGCGCTCCGATCTCCTCGAAGTCCGTCTGGATAGCTTTCGTATAGCCGACCACTCGGAATGCGGAGTCGCACCCCGAGCGTTAAGCGATCCGAGGCTCGGCATCCGTTGAATCGAGTTTAATGGCTTTGGAACAATGCAACAGGAATCGCATCTCCCTCGGCGCGGCAGCCTGCATTGTTGGGATGCAAATGGTCTCCGCTGTCGTAATTCGGGAGCAGTTGCGTAGGGTGAATCGGATCGCGTACAACCGCATCGAGATCCACCACGCTGTCGAATTCTTTGCTGCTGAGAATCCAGGAGTTGACTTTCTGTCGCACCATTTCTTTCTCCGGAGTGTAGAAAGTGATCTGAGGCCCCGGCGGCCCCAAATCCAAAAGCGAGTTTTCGAACGGTGGGTTCGTCGTGCCGATGATTCGAATTCCCTTTTGGTGCGCCCTCGAAATGAGCTGCCGATAGCCGGCGATAATACTTTCGGCCTTGATGCCCTCCGTGGCAGGTGTTAGCGAGCCGGGCATCGCGATGTCGTTAATTCCGAGGCCAACGATCACATACTTAACACCGGATTGTGCGAGTACGTCGCGGTCGAAACGTGTCAGGCCCGCTTGTCCGAGAACTGGCCCAAATCGACCGCCGGCCGCTTCAATAGGGCTGTCATTCAATAGCCGATTCCCGATGATGCCTCCATTCAGGACGCCAATTCCGCTTTTCCGTCGGAAGTTTTCTGCAACTGTTGCGCCAGCACGTCAGGCCAACGCCCATTGCTGTCGGACTCAGTTCCATCTCCATCCGTGAGCGAGGAGCCAAATGCGACGATGGCTGCGCCGCGCGCGGAGGACTCCACATCCACCCCAGTTAGGAACGGCCACGTATGGATTTTCTCTGCCACCGGAAACTTCGCGTTCGCCGTAGCATCCCCGGTCTGGGAAACGTAGCTCGTCTGCAAAGCCAGAACGTGCAGCGTTTTCACCTGGGTGCTCTCGGGTAGGAACAGACTGACTGCCAGATCCGACAGAGCCGGCGCCTCCAACGCGACCGGATCGCTCACAACCATCGATCCTGCTGCAACGGTGGTGGACGACTTCCCCACGAACGTCAGGATTCGGTCAGAATTCGGATCGATGTCCGCCACGTTCGTTTGACGGGCAATGTGTGCGCTGCCGATCACCAACGGATGATCACCAAAGGTGTTCGAGATCTTAATCCGTACTCTTGTCCCGCCAGTGCTGATGTGGACGATAAGGCGCAGAGTTTGGTTTCGGAAGCTCTTGACATGACCGGGCTCCGGAGGCTGCGGAGCCGTTGCCCACGTTCCGATCCACTGTTTGCTGCTGGGATTCTGGGCCGTTGCCAGCAATGACAACAGTCCAATGAGGACGCAGGTAAATGAATTCGCAAACAGTCTGTTCATGGCGCACCTCCAGAGAAATGTCTTGCTGACATGAATATAGTTAGACGCGGGATATTGGTTGCAGTAAGCACACCAGGAATCCCCGCACAACGCGCAAGGCACCTGTCTGAATATTTCACACCATACCGTTTCTTGTAGTAGCATTGCCGGGATGAGTAGGAGATTATGAAAGAGCCTCGTCTTTCAAGAGCCGAAACGCGCATCCTGGAACAGTACTGGAAACTGGGGACCGTGTCGGTGCGCGAGATCCTGGAAAGCCTCCCTGAGGAGGAACGCGTTGCTTACACCACCGTGCAAACGCTCGTCTATCGGCTTGAAGAGAAGGGTGCGTTGCGAAAGGTAAAGAAGATCGGTAATGCCCAGCTCTTTCAGCCAGCCCTCGATCAAAGCCAATACCGCAGCCGATTGGTACGGGATTTGCTCGATCTGTTCGGCGGCTCGCCGCGACTTCTTGTTTCTAACCTGCTCGAGAACGGAGCCCTTACCTTACGGGACCTGAAGGCGCTGCAGAGCGCGGCGCGCAGTGATAAGAACGGCCACGCTCGTGGAGGCAAACGTGCATGAGCATATCGCCCGCGCGATGTACTACCTCAGCGTTCACCTGTTGTTTGCCTCGATTGTATCCTCGGCGGCGTGGGCGTTAACATTAATTCTGCGCGCGAGCGCCACCACAAAATATTGGATCTGGGTTGCCACCGTATTCAATTTCGTTTTGCCTTCAGGAGCACTCATCGACAAGCTTTGGGCACCGCATTTGACGTGGGCCAGGCCGCTCGGTGCTATTGGCGATCCGGTATGGGATATGACACAGGGCCGAACGGCCGTCATCCTTGGAGTTATATGGATGACCGGCGGCTTCTCTATGCTTAGCCGATTGGTTTCGCGTATACGCAGAGAGGGTTGCGAGGCGCTAGCGCCGGCCCCTCTAAGCGATGGTGGCCTGATGTCTAATTTTCTAGCAGACGGCATTCCAGTGAGCTTCGGCGCCAGGCATCCGAGTCCCGCAGTTCGCGGAGTTCTTTATCCTCGTATCCTGCTTCCCACCGGCATCGACCGACTGCTCAACCCACGTGAATTCCACGCTGTCCTGATTCACGAACTGGCTCATGCAAGACGCCGCGATAACCTGATCCGTTTACTGTATGAAGCGTCACTGTGCGCCCTGTGGTTCCATCCGCTTATGTGGCTTGCTGGTGCGCGGATTGGCCTGTACCGCGAACTCTCCTGCGATGAAGCTGTCATCAGGTGTGCGCACGGGCAAGAACTAGTTTCAGCGCTTGCCAAACTTGCCGTTCCGAAACAGGCCGGCATTCTGCAAGCGACAGCCTCATCGCATCTGAGCTATCGCCTCGCACGCCTGGCCGGGCCGCCGCAAACGACATACCGAGCAGCAAGCCTGCTGTTGACATCACTTTTTGCCACTGTCATCGCCGCAGGCATCTTTCAAACCATCGCACATACGGCCTGCTGTTTCGTCACAAAACACTGACCACCGCGCCATCCTCGCTCACCCACAAGGGCCTGCCACGTCTAATTGCATAGTATACGTACTATGTAGTAGAGTAGACGTATTGTGTAGTAGATATTCCCAGAAATGTTGAGCTGGCAGGACCGCAACTGGAGCGATTGGCACCTGGGAAGTTTCCTTGTCTCGTAGGTGTTGTAGGGGACCCAATTGCGGGCATTGCGGAGCAGTGAGTGAGGTTTGTGATGAACGATGGGCGAGTCCGCAACGATTTGTCCCTCATTGGGACAAAGGCTGCATCCGAGTTCAGGAAATCGAGAAAGGCATTCAATGAAGAACGTACGAATATTGTTGTTCCTAACTTGTGTCGCGGCCGGCGCTCTCGTTGCCAGTGCTGCTTTCCACCGGGCCGCGATGAGCGCCGTCGTTAGCGCCTCTGGTTCGCAACCATCGCCGCAATCTGCGCCCACCATTGCGTCCGTCGTGGACCGCGACATCGACGCCGTCGAAAAACAAGTCGTCGATGCCGCCGAGGCGATGCCCGAAGATAAATTCAATTTCAGTCCAGAAGCCCTCAACATCCCGGGCAGCAACTACAAAGGTGTTCGCTCTTTCGCGCTCCAGGTGAAGCACATCGCTGCTTCGAACTGGTATATCTGGTCGCCTTTAACCGGCGACAAGCTCCCCGAGGGCCTGAAAGACGACGGAAACGGTCCCGCGAATCTGCAAAGTAAAGCGGATATCATCAAGTTCCTCAAAGAATCTTTTACTCTCGGTCACAGGGCAGCGGCCACACTGGCCGCGGAAAATATCCTACAATCGCCCGCGAACAGCAAATCCACTCGCCTGCGTTTGGCTGAATTCGGCGTTTCTCATGCTTGTGATCATTATGGACAGATGGTCGAATACCTGCGAATGAACGGGATCGTTCCGCCATCCAGCCGCCCCAAATCCGAGTGATTGCGGGGGATCGAATCAAATCGAGGAGAGGCAAGAATGAAGCAGCTACGAAACTGGGTGGCCCTTGCGGTATTCATCTTTGCCGTCTCGGCAAACGCAGCTCGCGCGCAACAATTACAGCCTGCGGCTCCCCTCACCGTTGACCTGAAGTCTACTGACGGCACGCTGCTGAAGGCCACTTTTTTTCCCGCTGCGAAGCAGGGCGCCGGCGTCTTGCTCTTCCATCAGAGCAACCGCACACGCACATCCTGGGACGACGTGTCCCGCCAGCTGGCAGCCGCTGGAATCAACACGCTCACAATCGATGAGCGCGGCTACGGCGAAAGCGGTGGCAAGAAAGAGGCAAGGGAGCTGTACCACGATGGCGATCTGGACGCGGCTTTCGAGTATCTGGTTTCGCAGCCGGGCGTGCAGCGCGATGTAATCGGCGCGGGAGGAGCCGGATGGCTGGGCGTCGACAATTCCGTTGAAACGGCACGCCGTCATTCCGCCGAAGTGAAATCGCTGGTACTCATGTCGGGAGAAACGTTACTGCCTCAACTGCGATTCCTACGGCAGGCCTCGCAATTGCCCGGGCTGTTCGTCGTGTCCGATGATGACGAATATCCCCCTACGGTCGAAGCGATGGAATGGCTCTACGACTGTTCCGCCAGCCCGCAAAAACAGTTCGTCCATTACATCGGGCCGAAAGCGCCGTGGCTGTGGTATGAGACCTCCGACGTGAGCAAAGTTCCTGCGACCGGAAGTCATGGAACTGATCTGTTCAAACGGCATCCTGAGCTACCCGCCACCATTGTCGATTGGTTTGTTACCACGCTGCTTAGAACACCGGGCCACGCCCCAGCCGACGCCGTGGCATCTGCAGCAATCCTCAACCAAATCGAGATGCCCGGCGGGGTTGCCCGGGTCATACCGCAACTGATGGAAGCCCGGCGCAAAGACCCCAAAGTGCGGTTGTGGCCAGAAGTTAACGTAGACATCATCGGCGAGGATCACATGCGCGAAGGTGATGCCGAGAAGAAAGCCGGCCATCTGCGCGAGGCCGAAATGGAGATGAAAGTCGGCATTGAGATCTTCAAGCTCAATCTCCTCGCTTATCCGGATTCCGCCGACGCGCACTACAACCTGGCCGATGCGTACTTACAAGTAGGAGAGAAGGCTCTAGCGCGCCAGTACGCCGAAAAGGCGCTGGCCATGATCGATTCTCACGCAGCACCGTTGTCGTCGTGGTCCGACACCGGGCAGCGTCGAGCTGAAATTCGTACCGCTGTAGAGGATGTTCTCAAGAAGCTCGACACGGCCGCAGCTACCACTTCAGGGCGCCCGCCCGATGAGAATCGATCGCGGTGACTCCCGCATGACGGGCTACTCGGAACTTGACCACGCCCAACTGTGCGGGCCAGAAGTCGGCTTCTAGGAAGCCGTGGTCTAAGACTGTTACCGAATCACAGGCACGGTTGTTACCTAGCGGGCGACGCTGAACTTCCCCGACATGATCAAAACCGATATGTAAGACCAACATTGACGAACATGATTGCGTTCGACGGAGGAGACTGCTTCAAAAACGTACCCGTTCTGAAACCAGCGAGATTCAGTGCTGCAAGGAAATGCTCGCTGATGGCCCAGCGAATCTCGAGATTGGGTTGGCTGCCGATATAGCGCGCGTTGCTAAGGTTTGCCGGTCGTAGTGGCACGTTCTCAAAGCTGTACAGCGCGTCTTTCGTGCTTTCGCGCCAGAACCAGATCCACTCGAGACATCCGGTTACGTTCAGCAAGGGATGGAACACGAACTGGGGCTGAACGGACAACAAATTTGCCGGGCCGATCAGCGCGAACTTCGGACCGAAATACGCTCCTCGCGGGAAAAAGGCGTTCAACGTCCCAAGTGTACCCGGCTGTCCGTCGTCTCCGCTGATTGCATCTGTCTGTAGGCCGAAACGCACGCGCCAAACTGGGCCGGGAAGCGTCCACCCGAAATTCCCTCCGGCGCCCCAGGCGCGGATTTCACGATTCCCGAATGTGCCCCACTGGAATCCGGTCTCAACGTTGTAATCGAATCCAGCCCGCGGAGGTTCGCCAGGCAGACGATTGAAATACCGCCCGCCAACCATCCGTCGCTGCTCTCGTGCGGTTTGGTTACCATAGGTCGCGGACTTCGCATCGTAGTCAAGAAAGTAGACATCTGTCATGAATTGTGAGCTCCAGCGCACATTCGAGGCGTACAGGCCCCACAGGGTGATCGCTGGATTGGGTATATCGTCCCACGCGCCTGGATTGATTTCTACCGGTTTGGCAGCGATAAGATCGATGCGACCCTTAGGTTTGTCATACCCGATGCGGACGCCATCGAAGGCGCTTCTTACGTTCACTCCCTCGTTATCATCGAGCAGGCGGCCTGTTCCGAGGACAATTTCCTGGCGTCCAAGAACGACGTCCCATCCGGGGTGCGGGTCGTGCAGATTGCCGCCGAACTCGACGAAACCTTCGTGTCCGTCGGCCCCATCTTTGTCGATCCCCGGACGGGGGCCGGCCTTTTTCCCGCCGACCTCGTCAAATGCCAGCGTAATAAAGAGGCGCGCATGATCTCCGAGGTGGATGTTGACGTCGGGCATAAACCGTTCAAGAAGGTAACCGGTGTGATCTTGCGGGCCCGCGCCCCAGTCATTGTTGTTGAGATATTGAAACTCCGTGCGGTCCTCGAGGCCGAGGGTGAGGTACATTGTTCTCGAGTCGTTCAGTGGAATGAACTTCAATCGGTCGTAAGGATCAACTCGTTTGGCCGGGTCGCGCAGAAACCTCCAGTCTTCATATCTCGGAAAAGGGCCGAGCGGCGGCCGTACCCCTGGTTGTGGAGCATCCGTGGGCGATGGGTCCGGTGTCTGGGCCTTCAGCACCCCCGTGATAAATAAGCAGAACCCCAATATCAACAGACAGGGAGCCCGTCTCGCCGGCGTTGAAGCGTGCTCCAAAAGACGCGTTGCCTCAAATTCGAACACCCCAATTGACCTCCAAGCCAATTCACGCTAGTACTTATCGTCCCAGTGGAGGTAAAGAATTGCTGTACGCACCTGACTGTCTATCCAGTACCACAAAACGCGACCAGGGACCAATCCGTAAACTGCCTCAAGTAATGTGAGTCTTGATAGATCGGCATAGCGGAAGCGATTCTGCGATTTCTTGCCTACGAGTTCCTCCCCGATGACGGTCACATAGGATGATGGTTGGCACTTAAGCCAACGCTGGGCTTGGTAATCGAATGGCGTCGAGCACCACCGTTCCATGAAACTGTTGAGTTGGGATCAGCAACTGGGGCTGGCATCGCCGCGGCCATACGCGGCGAACCAAAACGTCAAAACCCAAACCCCCTCTAAGAACGAGACA
>Ga0207100_1093_pt1 | contig 21349 bp, 18 predicted proteins | sample Alteio_BWMinHeat_82_FD_153520 | JGI IMG/M metagenome (GOLD analysis project Ga0207100, IMG submission 153520) | Enriched cells from forest soil in Barre Woods Harvard Forest LTER site, Petersham, Massachusetts, United States -... | ecosystem: Environmental > Terrestrial > Soil > Temperate forest >...
TGCAGCATGTCGAGGCACTCCTCACCGCGAACCTCGCCCAGCACAATGCGATCGGGACGCATACGTAGTGCGTTCATCACCAATTCCCTTTGCCGTACGGCGCCTTTGCCTTCTACGTTCGGAGACCGACACTCAAGCCGCACTACGTGCTGCTGCTTCATTTGCAGCTCGGCCGAATCTTCAATTGTGATGATGCGTTCGCGTTCCGAAATGAACCCGGACAGCACGTTTAGCAAAGTGGTTTTGCCGGCGCCGGTGCCCCCGGACACGATGATGTTGAGCCGGGCTTGCACGGCGCCCTTTAGGATGTCCAGCATCGGCTGCGTGAGGGCCTTGTTGCGTAACAAGTCATCAGCGACCAAGGGAGTGGACCCGAACTTGCGGATAGATAGAATCGGTCCGTCGACGGCCAAGGGGGGAATAACGACATTGATGCGTGAACCATCTTTGAGTCGCGCATCGACCATCGGCGAGGACTCATCCACGCGCCAATGGGAAAGTGAAGGGCCGGTTCCGTGCGACTGGCATCGTTCCGAAGTTCGGAGACAAACTGAAAGCCGCGGGCCTCCCGCTGCCCACCGGCCTGCTCGATTACGTGATGGAAGTCTAGAGGGTATTGAAATGCTTCTCGTTCTCGGGTTTCTCTCGATTCTCTTGATCACGTTTGCGCTGGTCGCCGCGATGACGCGGAGGTCGCCGCTCCAGGAGACTATCAGTCGACGTATGGCGAAGATCCAAACAATACGCGGCCCTGAGGCCGGCATTGCCCCACAGTCAGCCCAGTTGCTTAAGGCCACCAGAACGGGCAGATTTGGCTGGTTTGAGGCGCTGCTGGAACGTTACCAATTCTCGCAGAGATTACAGATGCGCATTATTCAGGCGCATAGCTCGACAACTGTTAGTACTCTCCTTCTAGGCAGCGTTACGCTGCTCCTCGTCGGCTATGCAGTTGCTTGGTTCTTTGTATCGATGGTTCTCATCGACTTGGCGTGTGCGGCAGCCCTGGCGTTTCTGCCCTACGGGTTGCTCTCCTTCAAGCGATCAAAAAGAATCAACGCATTCAACGCAGTGCTCGCGGAGTCCATTGACATGATGGCGCGCGCACTCCGTGCCGGCTATTCCATGGTGGGCGCCATCGAAATGCTCTCCAAGAACGCCGAGGAGCCGGCCGCCTCCGAATTTGGAGAGATATTTAAACAACAAAACCTAGGCTTGCCCTTGCGAGACGCGCTCATGCAGCTTCTAGATCGCGTGCCATCGCTTGACCTCCGAGTTTTGGTGACCGCGATCCTCGTGCAAAAAGACACCGGCGGAAACCTAGCCGAGATCCTCGACCGAACGGTCTTTGTCATTCGGGAAAGACTGCGGATTCAAGGTGAAATCCGCGTTCAGACCGCCCAGGGAAGACTCACTGGGTGGATCCTGAGCGCGCTGCCCGTAGTGATGCTTGTCCTTCTCAACATCTTGAATCCGGGTTACTCCAATATCCTGCTGCATGACCCTATGGGCCGCAAGATGATCTACGTCAGCATCGGGATGCTCACGACGGGGACTCTAATCATCCGCCAAATCGTCAACGGGATTGAGGTCTAGAGATATGAGCCTGGTCTTCTATATCGCCCTGACCGTTACGGTCTTTCTGGTTCTGGCGCTGCTACTCGCACCCATCATCTTGAAGCCATCGCCAGCTGCCAGACGGATCCTTGAGCTCGTCCAAAGCACTCGTGTCGACCAAAGAAGGGTTGGGAATAAGGAGCGACTGCAGGAAACAATCCTGTCCATGGCAAAGAAATTGCGAGCCCGCTTTGGGCTCGCCGAGGATGAGAAACTGAAGCAACAACTGCTGAGTGCAGGAATCAAAGGCGGAAGGAGCGTTGATGCCTACCTCACCAGCCGCCTCATTGGCCCGCTCATAGGTGTTGCCTCGGGCAGCTTTATCCACAAGAACACCATCTTCTGGGCACTCTCGTTGGCCGCCGTCTTCTACCTCGCTCCGGATATGTGGCTGAGGATGAAGGTCAAGAAGCGGAGAGAGAGAATCCGGAGAAGTTTACCGGATGCTTTGGACCTGTTAGTTATCTGCGTGGACGCGGGGCTGGGCTTAGATCAGGCGATGCTGCGAGTTGGCCAGGAACTCGCCATCAGTCATCCTGATATCAATCAGGAGTTCTTGCAGATCAATCTCGAACAATTGGCCGGCAAGCATCGACTCGAGGCATGGAGAAGCGCTGCAGAGAGGACACAGGTTCCCGAGTTTTCTCTGTTCGTAACCATGCTCACGCAAGCTGACAGGTTCGGCACCCCCATTGTGAGAGCGTTGAGCAGATTCGGAGACGAGATTCGACTGAAGAGACGGCAACGAGCCGAGGAGAAGGCCGCAAAGACAAAAATCAAGATCCTCTTTCCCTTGGTCCTGTTTATCTTCCCGACCATTTTCATTGTGCTGCTGGCCCCAGCAATCTTGAGCATTGCTCATAATATGCAGGCCTTCAAATAGATTGACAATTGGCTGCAATAAGCAATGGTCGTTACCAGACAGTTCGCAACGTAGTAGAGACTAAGAGGAAGGAGGAATCAGCAAATGGATACGACAATTATCGTTCGAATCGTAGCAGGTGTTCTAGCCGTCGCCGTACTCGCGTTCGTGATTTACCGTAGAAAGAGGGCAGCCTAGTCAGTCGTGATTGGCTTGGGCATAGTGAGTTACGAAGACTAGACAATGAAAGTTACAAATAGAACTAAGACAACCACGATTGGTACGCAGATAGCTGTAGCCGATACCTCCCTGACACGTCTGGTAGGTTTGGCTGGCAGAAGACGACTTGATGCCGGATGCGGGCTTCTAATCAGGCCCTCATCGGGCATCCATACTTTTGGCATGCTGTTTGCGATCGACGTGGTCGCGCTGGGCATAGATTCACGAGTATTAAAACTATGGCGGCGATTGCCTCCGTTCAGGGTTACCAGTCTGAGCTTTAAGATACACGCGATTCTGGAGTTGAAGGCTGGCGAGATCGAGAACTGCAACATAGATCTGGGAGATCAGTTAGAGATTGCCTAGGCCGCAGATCTACATCCATGAGATAAGAACTGAATTGTCAAAACGTAGTCCCTAGATTAGATGGCAGATGACATTGGTGCCGGAACTTCTAGCCGCTTCCAGCCCTCAGGGCTTCGAAAATAGACCGCAGTTGCTCAACGGCAAATAACAGTGTTCGTCGGAAGGGAATCATGGTTTTTGTTTCAGCATTAGTCATACTGGGTGTGGCATATGGCATCATCTATGCTGTCGGCAACTGGGGCGCGCTTAGCTAAATATTGAGTAGGTTGCATGTTGCGATCCCGCGACACGATCCGGCTATATCCCGCCGTGAACTCGATATGACTCTATCGAGAAAAGAGGAGCGAGCCCGACAGAAAGGCGCAGTACGCTTGGAGGAGCTCGACTCGCTCCGCGGCCTCGCGGCATTGTGCGTTGTCTTTTACCACTTCAAGTTGCTTTTGAATGAGGATGCTCTTACTGGCATGGCTAGCATCCTCTATCGCGGACCTTTGCGACTTTTCACCGCCGGGCATGAAGCCGTCATCCTCTTCTTTATACTCAGCGGATTCGTTCTTTCCATTCCGGCCATTCGCGCCAAGGCGCAGGCATACCCGGTCTTCGTCACCCGGCGTATCTTTCGCATTTACTTTCCGTACATCGTCGCGTTGGCATTGGCAGTCAGCGGAGCCGCAACTTTACATACCAATATTCCCGGGAACGCGTGGTTTCACCGTACATGGTCTCATCCTGTAGAGTGGCACCTCGTCTTAGCCCATGGACTGTTTATTGGTCAGTATGACACCGCAGAATTCAACACCGCATTTTGGTCGATCGTAGTCGAGATGCGCATCTCGCTCGTTTTCCCGGCGCTGTGTGCGTTTGCCTTGTGGTTAAAGCCTGCGAAGTCGCTGGGCTTTGCAATGGCCCTCTCCTTAGGCTCCTACCTCTTACTGCACGGAGTACCACAAAGACACTTCATCTTGGCCGGGACCACCCACTACGCTGGAATGTTTGTCGTTGGGATATACCTTGCCAGGCAACAGAGGCAAATGTCGCAACTCTACACCTCGTTTTCGCGCCCTGCCAAGATTGCGGCCGCGATACTCTGCGTGATTCTATTCGTCTATTCAGGTCACTTCTTCCATGCCCTCATGCTAAAGCGTGGCGGCACGTCATTTATCTTGCAGAGTGACTGGCTGACAAGCTTGGGCGGAGCAGGCTTGATACTGTTCAGCCTGAATTCAGAGTCGTGTCGCCGTGTGCTCTTGTTGCGTCCTGTTCGCTTTCTGGGTCAACTGTCGTACAGCATGTACCTCCTGCACGGTACAGTCTTGTTCGCCCTCGTGCATCTGCTTTGTGGCCACCTCACTTTGATCGCCATTCTTCCACTGTATCTTGCGACAGTAATGGTCTCCTCCGCGATCTTCTATCGCCTCATCGAGAGGCCATCCATGGAATGGGGGCGCAGAATCAGCGGTCGCCTTCCCCAGTTCAAGGCGGACGCGTTGCATGGTCTCCTCGGACCGGCCGGCGTTGTCTCTGAATGAGGCCGGATTGTTTGCATCGCCGGCCCAGTGACCGCGAATTTGGAATTTATTACTCATGGCTGGAAGGCTCACTTCCAGAAGTGGGGCCGGTGCGCCTGAAACGTTGCGCTTGATGAACGGGATGTTCTCGGCTAGACGCGATCGCGTTCATTGACTGCATCGAAAATGGGCTGGTCTTTTCAACTGCACATGCTCACCACAAACCACTTTCTATGGATCCGGGGTCGGGAAGGTCTGCATTTCGAGATCGAAGAGTTGCTTCGCACCCCTTTAAACAGCGGATAGGTCCGGGCGGATTCAGTAAGCGCTGGCTGAAGAAATCCGAAGCCCGACCGCAGAACCTCGAAATCCAGATCTGGCATCTTCCTCGATGTTCTACAGCATCGCTGTCCGGCGAGGAGAACGGGGTCAGAGAACATAGATTGCGTTTGTAATCATTGCAGTACCCCTATTGTGCAGGTCGCATCTAGCTCTGTCGGTTCCACCGTTACGAATGTGCAAAGCGAATCTCTTACAAAAGAGATCAGGCGGACGCAGGCCGGCGCCTCATCAAGGTTTGCGAGCGGTAGTGCCACCGTCTGCATGGCGTCACGCACAGAGCACTAGTCTCGGCAGGATGGAAGCTGCTAAATATCTTTGATTGGTAGGTCGGTAATTGTGGCGCGTCCCTTGCTTCAGTGCGCAAAAGACAGCGCCATGGAATGGCATCGGAGGAATGCGCTTTTGAGGAGCATGGGCGCACAGCTCGCCCATATGTAACAGTGTGCGCCGCATTCATACAGGTTTATCAGTTGGCCTAGTTACTTCGGCGCAAGCGGGTAGTACATGAAGGCCTATCAGGTAATCTGCCAGGTGTGGGACCCCAGGGTGACACAGCGCCTGTCGTGGCCAAATAGCTGCGACTCATGGTCCTGGAGAGTGGAGTGCAGGCATCCTCCACTCCGCGTGAAGATACATTTGCCAGCGACGACCACGGCGGATCCATATGGTTGAGAGGTTAGCGTCACTCGAGAAGGAGTGCGTACCGCAAGTAGCGGTTTTTGTCGCGTGATAGACGACGATGGCGATATTAGGTATCAAATTGAGCTGGGGCTCGAGGATCCTGTCGGGAGCCAAGCTGCATTGCCGATGGAACCCCTTGACGAAGCTGAGTACCTGATCACGGTTCCAAATATTCTGCTTCACGCTGGTGAACTCCGCTCCACCAGCACCAGCCTGGTGCCGGCCAAATCCAAGGATGCGATCAAGTCTGTCAAGGCAGGCCCGGTGCTGGAAATGAGCGGTTCCGCTCCGCAGGTGCATCCCCTCCCCAACCTTCGTCATCCACCTAAGAGACCCGAAAAGAAGGAGCACTCCATGTCCGAGCACCACGACGCCCCCAAAGCCCACGAACTTCACCCTCGCCACGAAGAGCACACAAAAGGCCCTCACGACCTCAAAGAGATCAATCCCAAGATGGCCTCCGACATCGCGTACTGGTCGAAAGAGTTCGCCGTCACCGGCGACCAGCTTCACGAGTGTATCCGCGCCCACGGCACCCGCGTCGATAAAGTCCGAGCTGCCCTTTACCCTAACAAAGACCTATGACGCCGCTGCTTCATTCTCCGCTGCTAGAGGTCGGAGTGGTTCGCCCCCTAATTTGCGATGCGCTGAGACCCACCTCACGCAGACCGTTGTCGGGTTCTCAAGGGCGAGTTGGAAGCGAATATCAGCAGGATTTTTGCAGGCTTAACATTAAACACATACAGATCGAATACCGACCACGGTCCGATCTCTGGTATGCGCTGTCTACTCCCGTCGTCGCCATTTTACTTCTGGCCCCAGTGCTTTGCCTCCTTCGCCCAGCACTCGCTTAAACTAACGTCTCACCGGCAGTTCAGTCAAAACCTGCCATGTCAACAATACGCGCCGCCGAATGGGAACGGTTGCTCCCGGGGGTTAGGAGAGTTGTCAGGGACAGTGGCTCGACGAAAAAGTAGATATATCTGAAACACCGACATTGGTCCAAACTGGCTTTACCGCGGGAGACGGTGTGCGAGTAGCGCTCATCGACTTAGGCGGCGTGGGCGCCTCCACCGACGGCTTGACCCTCATTCGAGTTGAGCATGAAAAACGGGTAATGGCCCGCTTTCGCGAGCATAATGGAACTCTAGTGGACGGCGAGCTTCTTATCCAGGGCTCGTCAGTCATGCACAGCGATCTGGTGGAGTTACTGGCTGCGCCGGTAACCGCAGTTCCCGGCCAAACTCCAAGATTCCCGTTAACAACGGTAGGGCCGGTGTTGGTAACGGTGGTGCCGGAAAGGACCGCACAGGTGCCGGCCGATCCGAGGTTTACGGCGGTTTGTTGCTGGGCCCTTACCTCTGGGGAGAGTGCAAGCGCCGCGACAAGGAGAAATAGACGGAGTTCCTTCATTGAACTCCTTTTTCATCGTTAACTGCCTCGTCCCGCTGCAAATATTCCCTTCAGGTTACTGTTGTTCCACCTCCCGACCGCATCTCAATGGCAGAAGTCACCAGTTGACAGCGGTGCGGGATTTTCGCGATTTCTCTTGCTTGCCGTCAGCGAAGGAGAATCACCCAACTGACGGACCTTGCCCACTGAAGGACATGCCAACATGGCACCACCGGGTCTTCCTGTTGCAAGTAAACGAGCTGCCAGGCTTTCCGGGACACGAGCAGTGTTCATCGGAGCCCGCCCGTGTCCGGAAGGCACGTACTTCCGCGTGTGGGCGCCGATCGCAAATAGAGTAGACGTGGTTATTGAACGCAGAGAAATGCGGCTACCCCTCACAGCCGAAGTGGCCGGCTATTTCTCTGGCACGCTTCCAAATGTCAGCGCTGGCGACCGTTACAAATTCAGCCTGGACGAAGGTGAGGCTTTCCCCGATCCCGCCTCTCGCTATCAGCCTGAGGGGCCTCACGGCGCGTCTGAAGTGGTGGACCCCGGCGGTTACGAATGGAGTGCATCAGACCAGAGCTGGAGCGGAGTCTCCCTCAGCGGCCAAGTGCTTTATGAGCTCCACATTGGCACGTTCAGTCCCGAGGGAACCTTTCTCTCTGCGGTGCTTGAGTTTCCGCGTCTTCGCGCGCTCGGAATCACGTCAATCGAATGCATGCCGCTCGCTGAGTTTGCGGGGAATGCCGGGTGGGGCTATGACGGCGTTGCGCTGTTTGCACCCCATCACCACTATGGGACGCCCGATGACCTGCGCAGCATGATTGATTCCGCACACGAGCATGGACTCGGGGTGATACTCGACGTTGTCTATAACCATCTCGGTCCCGATGGCAACTACCTGAGCAAGTTCTCGGATCACTACCTCTCCGATCAGGATACCGATTGGGGAAATGCGATCAACTTCGATGGGGAACACTGTCTCCCTGTCCGCGAATTCTTCCTGGCCAATGCCGCACATTGGATTGCGGAATATCATTTCGACGGCCTACGGTTGGACGCAACGCAGTCGATTCACGATAGCAGCGACTCCAGGGCGCACATCCTGACAGAAATTGGCGCCGAGGTGCGGGCCTCGGCCGCCGGTCGCCTTACGATCGTCCTGGCGGAGAATGAGCCTCAGGACTGTTCGCTGATCTACCCCGTTGAAGAGAACGGCTATGGACTGGACGCAGTCTGGAATGACGATTTTCACCATAGTGCAGTGGTTGCTCTCACCGGCCGACGAGAAGCCTATTTCTGCGGTCACCTGGGTCGCCCTCAGGAATTCATCTCCGCTGCAAAGTATGGCTACCTCTATCAGGGGCAATACTACTCGTGGCAAAATCATCCCCGCGGGACATCCGCCTTCGGCCTGGATCCAAAGGCCTTCGTGACCTTCCTGGAGAATCACGATCAGGTTGCGAACTTCGGTCGTTCATTGCGCCTTCGGTCCTTGTCGAGCCCAGCACGTTATCGAGCGATGACGGCGCTTTGGCTACTAAGTCCCGGTACGCCGATGTTCTTTCAGGGGCAGGAGTACGGTTCTGAAACACCTTTTCACTACTTTGCCGGCCATACTGCGGAGCTCGCCAGGGCTGTAAGCAAGGGTCGCCAGAAGTTCATGCTCCAGTTCTCCAACCAGGACACTCCGCAAATGAGGGCATGCTTTCGCGATCCCGAAGATCCTGAGGCTTTTCGTCAATCGCGCCTCGATCCTTCCGAACAGTTCAGGAACCCGGAGATCGTCAAACTCCACGCTGATCTTTTGACGCTGCGCCGCAGCAATCCTGTGTTTCATGATCGCGCAGTTGCGACTTTGGACGGCGCGGTGCTCGGACAGGATTGCCTGGTGCTTCGCTACCTCACCCCGAATCGTGAGGACCGCTTGCTGGTGGTCAATCTGGGTACGGGCGTGGATCTTCCTAACCTCCCCGAGCCGCTTGTCGCACGACTGCCCGGCTGTGACTGGCAAGTCACGTGGTCGAGCGAATGGCCAGAGTATGGTGGCTGCGGATCATCATCGCCAGGCCGCTTCGGTGCCTGGCACGTTCCCGGCGAGTGCACGATGCTACTCACTCCCATTAGACTCGCACGGCCATTCGCACCGGATATCCCGAAGTCTGGCAACGTGAGCCGGGAGCCTTAGTGTCTACAGGTACTTCTCGACAGCGCCGCTGTGACAGACTTAACTGGAGCCAGAGTTAGAACCAGGAGTGACATGGAAATCTTCCGCGCACCAAAGCTTGTCCGGCATATCAAGGTCGATCAATCGACTACAGAACTCGACCGAGAGTGGATCGTGACCAACGGCCTGGGGGGGTATGCGTCCGGAACCATCGCCGGTATCAACACTCGACGTTTCCACGGCTGGCTCATCGCCGCTTTGCCCGCTCCGCACGGACGCATGATGATGCTGAATCATATCGAAGAGACTCTGCGAATCGATGACCGCACGTATCATCTCACGGCCGACGATCTTAGCCGTGCGACCCAAACCGATACAGTCAGTCCATTCCTGAAGAGTTTCCGTCTGGAGGACGGTCTCCCTGTCTTCACCTACGCCTCGGACGAGTTCATGCTAGAAAAGAAACTGTGCATGATCCATAAGCAGAACACCACATACATCACCTACCGGCTGATGAAAGGGAATGCGGCCGAGCTCGATCTCCGCCCCGGAATCGACATCCGTCCCCATGAAGCATCACTACGCGGACCCAAGCATGAAGACTATCGCTTCTGCGCGGTCTTCAACGGATTTGAGCTTACTGTGGCCAACGACCTGCCCCCACTGCTAATGGCATGGGTTGGAGACCATACCAGGTTTGGGCTCGCCACGAGAGAAATTGCCGAACTTCGTTACCGCATCGAGCAAAGCCGCGGATATGACTCGACAGGCAATCTGTGGGGGCCTGGCTGTTTCTCGGTGCGTCTTTCCGAAGGCGATAGTGCATCACTGATCGCGTCGACCGAACACTGGGCGCACGTGAATGCCCTCAATCCCGAACAGGCATTCGCGGCGGAAGCCGAGCGGCAGCGCCGTCTCTTGCGATCTGCGCCGATGGATGCCCGAACTGGCTTGGCCGCCGAACTCGTGCTCGCCGCCGACCAATTCGTCATCACGCCCGTGGGTCGGACCGCCGACACGGTGCAGGCGAACAGTATCGGAGACCAGGTTTGCACAATCATCGCGGGGTACCACTGGTTCACCGACTGGGGCCGCGACACCATGATTTCGCTCGAAGGGCTTACACTGTCCACGGGTCGCCATCGGGAGGCCGAGTACATCCTTCGCAGCTTTGCTAAGTACATCCGCAATGGCCTTATACCCAACATGTTTCCCGAGGGTAAGACTTCGGGGCTCTATCACACTGCAGACGCAAGCCTCTGGTTCTTTCACGCAGCCAATCGATACATCGAAGAAACTGGAGACACGGAAACTCTGGAACTTCTCTTGCCTAAACTTCTGGATATCCTTGAGCATCATCAAAAGGGCACTGACTTTGGCATTGGTGTGGACCATGCGGATGGGCTACTGCGGCAAGGCGCCGATGGATATCAACTCACGTGGATGGACGCGAAGGTGGATGACTGGGTAGTGACTCCGCGTCGCGGCAAAGCAATCGAGATAAACGCCCTATGGTACAACGCACTGTGCGTGACTGCGGGCTGGCTTGGGTCGGTGGGAGATATGGGCCGTGCGGCCGAACTCTCAGAGCGTGCGGCCAGGGTCTACGAAAGCTTCAACGAGCGCTTCTGGTCGTCAGAACTCGGATACTGTTACGACATTGTCGACCAGGAGGGAGGAGGCAACGATCCTTCGCTGCGACCCAATCAGGTATTTAGTATCTCTTTACCGCACGCAGTTCTCGATCCAGATCGGTGGCAGCCTGTCTTGAACGTAGTTCGCGAGCAGTTACTGACTCCTTATGGCCTTCGCTCACTCGCACCAGGCGACCCGAACTATAAGGTTCGCTACGATGGCGATCTCCGAGTGCGCGATGCAGCCTACCATCAGGGAACGGTCTGGGCGTGGCTTATCGGACCCTACTTCGATGCATGGCTCCGGGCAAACCCGGACGACTGGGACTCGGGCCGGATCATTCTCGCCAATTTCGAGGCTGAAATGAGCGAATCGGGTGTCGGCACGATCAGCGAAGTCTTCGACGCTGAGCCACCTTTCACTCCGCGAGGATGCATCGCCCAAGCCTGGAGCGTTGCTGAGGTTCTCCGCTGCACTCTCAAGCTCCGTGCCGGCGAGCAGAGCCGAATTCGGCGAAAGCTTCACAAAGAATCGCAAGCGGTACGGTGATCTCGCCGCGCAGAAAATATCCCATAGATCCTTCTTTAGGTCTGACTCTCGCTTTCCGAATCGTGCGAGGACTCTTCTTCGAGCACAGACCGATTCGAATCTCAACTTGGACTATGCACGCTGACCGATTAGTTTCTTGGGTTGGGCAAGGATGTAGAGGCCGGAAGGGTGGGCCACCCACCCAAATCCTGACTTCGGGAGAATCGTTCGGTTAGGTGCGATGTAACTTACGGGTTAGCTCTTACGATGGCAACGTACTTGCCGTCCCAAGCTGTGGTCGTCCCGCTTGAAGCATCGGCCATACCGAGCGCCTCTGTTCGTCCGAACCTGCTTTATACAGTGCGGAGCAAACATCCCCACCGAGCGTCTGGGAAATGGAGACCTGCAGCATCCGGGATCCTCGACCATTATAGCCGCGGTGTAGCCTTGCTTGCGTCTCGCGAGTTCGCGCTCAGCGGCTGAGGCTGAAATCAGCGCTCGCGTACCTAATGGATGTAAGTGCAAATCCGCTTTTGCCTTCCATTTCAACTCTCCTCTTCCCTCAGTTTTATGTTTCTGATTCGCCTGGATCAGAACTCGTAGTGCACCGCGAGCGTGTAAACATTCCCGTGGAAGGTTCGAGGCAACGTTGGTCCCACTGGGCCGTTTTCCCCATATCCGTAATAGTTCCAGTCACCTTTCCATTCCCATCCAGGACTCAACGTCCAGGCCAGGTTTGCGTACGGAGACTGGTATTGGGACTGCAGGGAGCCCGGAACCTGACGTGGATTGAGAAATTCCGCAGTACCATTGACGGCACTTATGCGATAGCCCAGGGCCGAGCGAAGCCTCTTGATCGGTGCCAACGTAATGCCGATCGAACCATACTGTGTCGGAGCGTCAAAATATCCGTTACCCAGATAGGCGTTGGTGCCGCAGTCGGCGGGAGAAGCTCCTGCTTCCGCAGGCGCAGGCGTCTCGGCATAGCACAATTCCGTTCGCGAAAAGATATCGATGTAACCATAGTTGAGTTCCAAGCCATAGTGCTCATTTGGCATCAGGGAAGCGCCGATGCTGGCGCTCCTGCTGTGATCCAGCTGGTTCACATTGAAGACACTGTTTCGCCGTTCGAGATCGTTGAACGAGCCCGAGATCGTAGCCCAATCCTTCGGCTTGTAAGTTGCTCGGAACTCGTAGTGCTGGAGCGCTCGCGGACTAATCTGGGTGTAGGTTCGGTTCGCGTAGGAAGCCTCGACACTCGCGTTGATCCTCCATTGACGCGTCGGGCGCAAGGAGGCCGCGAGCCGGCCTCCATTCTCGTGGATGTCAAATGTATAAGCAGTTCCGGTTGGGAGCGCATCCGTAGACAATGGCATGACGAAACCTATGGAACGCGACTGGTAGCGATATCCGAGCGAGATGCTGACCTTTGGCGACGCTCGAAATCCCACCGTGAGTGTGTTGGTTTCCGTCTTCATCCCAAGGAAATTGTGGGCGGAAGTGATGACTGGCGGCGATGCGGGATCGGGAGGAGCCAGCATGGAACTGCCGGTCTCGTCGACTTCGGACAGGTTGCTGTCCGCTGGTTGACGGAAATTCCTGAAGTCGAACTGCTCGGACAGGCTTACCTTCTCCGAGACCCTCCAGACGATTCCGTAGTCCGCAGAGACGATGACCCGCTCCGCCTTGCCAGTGCCGGTCGTCGTAAATGCGCGTAGTCCCATATTGTCGAGGCCGTAGAAGTGCTCGTAGTGGTGAGGAATATTCATGCTGGCGCCGGTGTAGCGAACCCGGCCGTTCATTTGAATGTTCTTGATACTCGAGCTCTGGAAGCGGAATTCCTCAGTGGGAAATAGGGTGCGAGTTGGCTCGTAACGGGAGTATTGGACGTATCCGGGGCACGTATCATTGGCAGTTGGTGGTTTGGTTGCACTGTTTAGGATGGCGGCATTACCGTCACCGCAACTCGGTTCAGAAACAGTGTCGAAACCGAGAGTAACCGGGGTCCCGTCTGAGAGTTGCAGGTTCAACCCAGTGAGCTGCCAGTTGGTGTTGCCCTTGTAGTGAGTTACATATTCCTGGATGGTAAGGGTAGTCTTTGGAAACGGCTTCCAATCCAACGCGCCCAGCCAGCCATCGGTACTATTGCGCCAATTCTGTAGGTAGAGAGCATCGGCTCCGTTGTGTTGAGAACTGTAGCTCGGCCCCTGGTTGATGTTCTGCGAATATCCTGCCCGGAAGCTGACCTTTGAAAGCGGGAGGACAGTCACGTTCACGTCCGTCATCCGTCGCACGGTGTTGAAGAGGTGTGGGGAACGCCGCACTTGAGGAAAGGTGTATCCGTTGGACATAACCCCAGCCGGAATCAGCGGATTGTCGAATAGGTCGTCGTCAAAGTATTGTCGATCGCGCCGGAAGAGTCCCTGGAAGTCGTAGATCTTCCCTTTGGACAGGCGGAGCATCGTGAAGTTGTTCGGGTCGCCGCCATAGCCGGTGTTTGCCATGATCAACGTATCGAAGAATGGATGCGAACCTTTCCCGACAGCGTGCATGTCGAGAGAATGGTCGAGAATCCGTGGGCCGCTCTGCAGGTTCACAAGCGTGTCATACATCGCACGGCTTCCCGAGTAATTAACGATTCGGCCGCCCAGTTCTATGGATTGGTGGATAGCATATCCACCCTTGATCGTTTCCTTCGGTGGATTCGGATCCTGTGCTGAGGCGTAGCCTGTCAACATTATCGCAAGTCCGAGCGATCCTGCGACCCGCGAAGCAAACGAGCTAAGCGGGTGCCGAGCAGGCGGTTCGAACGAGAAATTGTGCACCATGGCTCCTCCGCCTCTCACCTGAAAAAGTTATAGGTTGCATTCGAACCGTGGATTTGCGAGTGGCAGTTGGTGCAGGGCACGTACTGTGCAGCCTGGTTATGGACCGGCCCACCTGTTTCCGACACCGCGTTTGGAAATGCGCTCATGTTTGTTCCCGAATGACACTGCAGGCAGAGCGTATTCACATTGCTGACGGTCAGCAGTCGCGGATTCGCAGAACCGTGAGGCGAGTGGCAAGTCGTGCAGCCTTCCGCCTTGACCACCGGATGCTCGAAGACGAAAGGTCCGGCTGTTTCCGCATGGCACTTGGTGCAGATCTCATTGTCGTCGGCGGTGGACTGAAGTTGTTTGTCCTGGAATGTGCCGTGCGGATCGTGACAGTCGCTGCATCGCATCAGGCCCTCGTCCACTTTGTGATGGAAAGGCTGAGCAAATGCAGGTTGCACATCGGTATGGCAGGTGTAGCAGAGCTTGGGCTGCGAAACCCTAAGCAGGCTGGCTTCATTCGCAAAGCTATGCACGCTGTGGCAACTGGTGCAGCTCAGTCCGGCCTCGCCATGAGTGGACTGTTCGAAGTTGGGGTGCGCCGCTGCGTGGCAGCCGAGGCAGGTAGCGTCGATCTGTTCTGCAGACGCCTGGGTAAACTGAAAAATCTTCGAAACGTCGCCACCGCCATCGACGTGAGCCTTGCCCGGTCCATGGCAGCTTTCGCAGGTCACTCCCTTGCCGCCATGCAGCAGGGCAAGGCGGGAATGCGGGTTTGTCCCAAATTGCTTAACAATCTCGCTATGGCAAGTCTCGCAGGTTTCAGCCCCAACAAAATCGGAGTCCTTGGGTGGAACTGGAGCTTGAGACAAGGGGCCTTGCTGCTTGCTCCCACCGGAGGGCTCTACACTCTGGGATTGGCCGCCGCTTCCATAGAGAATTACAAGAAGCGCAGCAGATAGTGGCCAACGTCTCATTCAGGACTCCCGCATAAGGGTTCTATGTTCGCCGTTCGCAGCGTAAAAGCTGCTAGCGGGCTGCTGGGCGTTTCAGACGGTTTGCGCGGTGCGTCCTGAGGAGCACGTGGGAGTCTCCCTACACACCCTCGGGAGGGGCCATTCTTGAGACAGATCCAGTTTGTAGAGTGATGACTCGGCTCGAAGCCGGCCGGGATCACACAGTCCAGTTGGACCAAACGCTACTCCACCCCTCTGTACTTATGTAGTGCAATTTAGCTCACATTGCCGACTCAGCGGTCGCATTTTGTAACAGTCGATTGGTCACGCTCGGCGCGGGCTCTCGTCCATGAGATATCGGGCGGATGATCAATCGCAATGGGCGGCCGCATGGGATGAGCGACTATCGAATTCCCGCGGTCGGTGCAGTGTTTCGCATCTTAGACCCCGGAGCAGTCCATGACAACCGTAAGGATCTTCTTGGCCCTGCCGTGTTTGCCAACTTTGATTGTGTTGGCAAGGGGCGGCAGTGCGAGTGCGCAGACGGCAGGCTCCGACATCCAGGTGCCCCCTCAACCTGCCGAAAGCCTCTTGTTGCTCGACGATGTTGTCCGGGAATCACTGGAGAAAAAACCGGGGCACAAAGCGCTCTGCACGCTGTCAACGCCCTCGAACGGCGAGTGCCGCAGGCAAAGTCGCCGCCCGATCCGATGGTGTCGATCGGATGGGCGGGCAGTCTGGCTCCGTTCAGCCTTCAGCATGCCGATCCGTCGACCTACCGAGGTCTCACGATTTCCGAACAAATTCCGCATCCCGGCAAACTGAGTCACGCGGTCTTTGGCAGCCTATGCCGGACACAGCTCGCCGTTATGGCCTCCGGGCTGATGACCTGCAGGATGACCGCTCCGACCTGGCGAAGTCCACGGACGCTGCGGCGAGATATCTCCATGATCTATACTCACAGTTCGGCGATTGGAAACTCGCGCTTGCCGCTTACAACGTAGGCGAAGCCAAAGTTGGACACGCGATCCTACTTCGAGCAACTGACCGACCTACATATGCTACCCCTCGAAACAAGGACCGTTCCTCGGCTGCTGGCCGCTGCGCAGCTATTTGGCCGGACCACAGGCTTCGCAGCCAGCAGCCGAGTCGAGAATACAACAACGGTCTTCGCCCGCAGCAACCCTTGAGGATATATGAGCACTCACCGGATCAGCGTCAAACGTTCCAGGAGGCCGCGCAAAAAAGATTGGCTTGCCTTCTTGCCGGTTTCGACTTTCAGTACCGTGCTCTTTCTCTCCATGGTCTACATCGTTGTCTCTGTGTATCGGGACGGACTTACACAGAATAGCGATATGGCGCCGGTAAGACTCGGCAGCGGACAAGACCTCCACACAGAGAAGAGCAACCTCGCTTTACCGCAATTGCACCTGTTTGAAGCAAACGCGTCTGGCAGAAGGTCAGGCGCGCGCGCACTTAAGACGAACACAAGCGCTTTCAACCACCAGAGTTCCGTCAAAGATTCGAACCTCCGCTTAGCGGATCCGGAAGCAATATAAGGAAAAGAGATCGGCAGGGCTTGTCTCCCACCTGTTTCCGGACTTCGCGAGCCATCTGCATGCACCGTGATCGTTGGGCGAGTGAAAGCAATGATCATCAGGAGCTGAGTGACGGATCACTGGTGCGGTATATCTCCTCCGATCTCGACTGCCAGAAGAGCGCGAGACTCTCCCCTCGTCTGTCCCGATCTGCTTTCTGCCGGTGTCATCGCCTATTGTCAAAACCAACGACAATGAGCAATCGGATGGCAGACCCGTTGCACCTTCGCCTACGATGGCGAATGAAAAACTCTTTGGTGCGGCGGGCCAGATTTGTGCTTCCATAGCGACATTGCCGATGGTGCCTTGATAGTGGTAGATACCGTACGTCTCGACAAAGGACGATGGCGGGATGGAAATGTGATAACCACCTAGTTCCAGGACCACCGTTTCCGTGACTGGGTGGATGCCATTGCTCATTGCACCAAGAGTAAATCTGCCGGTGGCAGCGAACGCCGGTTTCCGTATGTCGACTTGATCCACCGACACATCCAGCTCCGATAACGGAAGCAGAACCGGCGACAGGAGATAGGCTCGTCGAAACCCCATGGGATTGATGCCCCATCCCGTAATCTGGCCCTTATCGTTAATCGCCGTGGCGTCGGTGATCGTCCAACCCGAACCTTTCCGAAGAAGCGAATTCAGATTGATACTCCCCTGACCAGGTGTGTACAAGAAAGCATGATGCTGCCCGACAATGCCAAGGGACACCCCAACAATCTGTGCGGAAACATTGATGCTGTTCCCGAAGCTGTATTGGTCGCCGGAAAGGGGAGCGATCTGAGTGCCTGGCTTGTTGGTGTACAGGAATGCTCGAATCGTCTCATCCTCGTGGTACAACAAACCGGTGAGCTCGCCAGAGTCAGTGATGGCATTTCCCTGACTGGGAATCCCCGGCGATAGATGCAGATTCAGTAACGTCCCTGATCCATTGCTGAAAACGGCTGCTGCATGGCCCGGGTACCCGGCGCCCAAGTTTGCCCATCCAGTAACCTGACCGGCAGAATTGATTCCGAGACCACTCGATCCGAGAATATTGGGATCCGAAGCGGCTAAATTCGTCATCGTTCCCGCGCTGTACAAGAATCCATGGTTCGGCGGCAAAGGTCCTCCCACCAAAAACTCGGTAGTCGAGGTGCCGGTGATCTGTCCAGAATCGTTGATGGCTGCGCCCAGACTAACGTCATCGCCGGGGAGTGTTCCAAGATCCTTCATCTGGCTCGCGCTGTACAAGAACGCATGAGTGAGTGTCCCGGACTGGGTTCCGGGCGCCAGGAACTTTAAGTATCCGGTAACCTCATCATAGCCATTAAGGCCGGAAGCTATACTTGCATCGGCCCCTGGAAGGATTCCAAGATCCTCTACCGTACCCTTCTTGAATAGGACGGCATGAAGTTCTCCGGTACTGGTGTATGCAGCCCCAGCAACATCACCGGAGGCATTTAGCGCATAGGCGTAACTTGCCCCGGGCAGGGGTCCGAGAAATGTGCCGAGATCGGTAATGGTGTAAGTTGGCTGTGGCTGAGCGGGCGTTTGGCCACCAGCAACGTCACAGAGAGCGATCAAAAGGGCGGTAGATAGTTTCTTGGAGCGACGAAAGATACGGATAGCTAGTGACGGACGGGCGACTAAAACGACCATTCGCTTATGGTTAACCCCATTACGTATAGAGCTTAACTATCGCCGCCATAGTGTGATCAGTTAGCAACTGATAAAGAACCGGATTGTCTGCAGCTCTGGCAATAGGCGTGAGGATACTCAACTCCTTGGGGGTGAGTCGGTTTCGAACGATCGTGCCAACCATGTCATCTTGCTCTTGAACTAGCCACGATCCTATCGGCGGGCCCGCAGCAATGCCATCTACCAACAGGACTACGCAGTCAAGCAATATTCATGAAGCATCTCGAAAGAACACTCCATTTGCGCATTGTGCAGTGTACCGTACGTCAAGCTCGGCATTTTCTGCGATAACGATCAGGCGGCCTCCAGTACGATTGATGATTCGCATCATGGATTGCGCGTTTTGACAGGCACCATGATAACGCTAGGCTTTCCTGGCAATTTAGTCTATCTACGCCAAGGTAGAGAAAAACGTAGGCGCGCGGAGAGGTCAAAACGCACGGGTTGAGACTTCCAGACTCGGAAAGTGGTGGCCCTGTTTCTCGCCATCGACACGCCTACGAGTGCACCAAGGGTCCCTCCTCCAACTGATTCAAAGAGTGCCTAAACGACATCATTTGTGTCTGAGCTATAAGGATCATCTACAGCTACGCATCTTAACTCGGTGCGATCCCTGAGGTGATTTATCAATAAACCCGCTCTAGTTACAAATATGATTGACTCGTCCAAAAGTGTACGCGAGGCGCAAGCCAATCTGTTAGGAAAGCGCAGCAAGTAAGCTTAGCAAATCGTACCCAGGTGAGATTCCAAGGGCGGGCGGCGGGGAAAGCCAGGTAACAAGCACTATTTCTGGTGATCAACCTTCCAGCCATGAGGAACGGATTCCAATTCCGCGGTTAGAGTGTACTGTGTTGCGACGGTCCAGAGGGTGGGATCTTTCGCGGAGGTGAGGTGGTCACCTTGCTTGGTCTTGAGATCCTTCGGGATCCAGGTAACAAACACTGTCTGTCCTCCGCTCGATGAGGGATGTTCGAGTCGCGCTTGAATCATTTGCACTAGGTTACCTCGGAATTCTGTCTGTCCACGACTGGACTGCATCTCCTGACCGGTTCCTTGCAAGCCTTGCGGGTTTTGGATCCCGCTTGAAAGTGGAGGATACCTGGCAGTCTCGATTGCACATTAGTCCGGTGGGTCAAAGTCCGTTCGTTGTATCTATTATCCAGACAGTAATGCCTTTCCTGTGTGATAGCCGTCACCGTGCTGCTGCACCTTACGCTTTGGAGAGTCGAAGATCTGTGCTTGGCACAGTGGCAGATGTCGCGCGAGCGTGGAATCGGAGCCGATATCTGCTTTATCTGTCCCAAACAAACGGAAGTAACTGCGATTGGTCGTCAGGGAGCCTATCATGAAGCTAGGGCAAGTCGGAGGTCCTGACGAATGGATCGCATGGTAAAACGCAAGTTGAGCAGAAGTGAAGCGCAAGAAGAGGCCGCCGCATTCCACGAGGCGGGACACGCATTTCTTGCCTGGGACCTCAACATTCCATTCAGTCGGAAAGGAGTGGCAATTCTTCCGCAGCGCGAGGGTCATTGCTCGCTCAGACGGCAGCGGGCCTTGGAAGACGTTCATCAAGCTATGAACGTCTCGGGCAAGGGCCGCCTTAGGATGGAGAGAGCTGTGCAGGTTTGTCTCGCTGGCATCGAGGCACAGCAACGTTACAGGCCATCCAGCATCGAAGACTGGCACGGAACAGAGGTCTATCATCAGGCGGTAAGCCTCATCGGTCATTTCTCCCCTCATCCTAGGGAGCTAGCGCCATATGTCGAACTCCTGAGGATTCGGGTGCAGATTCGGCTGGAAGCTCAGTACGGATGGAAATGCGTTGAGACACTTGCCGCCGCGCTCTTCGAAAAGAAGGCCTTGTCCGGAGGGGAAATAACTAACCTGATTGAGACAGCGATGTCCGGCAAATGCGTACAGCTCCTAGCTGTGCCGGCGAATGGAAGTAGTCCGTTGGCCTTGAGCCTGTCAGCCTAGCCGAGGCGAGCCACCCGGTCCAGTCAGATTAGGGCTCGGACTCGGTATTGGCTCCGTGCGTTGAAACAACAAGTGCGGAGATTCATGAGCAAAACCGAACAGTACTCATACGCGCTCAGTGGCATACTCGCTCACCGGCAGTTCCTTGCTCCTTCGAGGGATTCCTGGGAGACCCAATGCGCATCGGATGTGAAATAGTGCCCAACGGCGCCCTTCAATGTTCGAGAGCGGGCGAGTTTTTCACGTCTCTCTCCCCCGAAGCGCGCAGCGATTTCCAGTCTCTTGAATCCCTTAACGATTACCCCGGAAGTGCGATCCTTTTCCTGGAGGGTGAGACGCCCTCTAGGGTTCTGATCCTGCGAGAAGGCCAAAGCAAACTGTCCATCAATTCAATCGGCGGCAAGCGATTGATCCTGGGTATAGCTAGACCAACAGAAATCCTGGGGCTCACCTCCGCACTGAGCGGTAATCCCTATGAGGTGACGGCGGAAACCATGTACCCATGCAAAATCTCTTCGCTCTCGCGTCAAGACTTTCTTGGCTTCTTCGTGCGTCACCGCGTCGCCTACCAGAGCGCCTTCCGAGAGGTAAGTCTGGACTACTCACGGGCTTGCGAGCAACTGCGGACACTCGGCCTAGCGATCACCGCACAGGCGAAGCTCGCTCGATTGTTGCTCGAATGGTGCGCAGGCGGTCACGAGACTGAACGCGACAATCGGTTTACGATCTTCCTCACTCACGAGGAAATTGGGGAGTGCATCGGCACGAGCCGCGAGACAGTCACCCGGACCCTAAACGATTTTCAGCACCGTCTGTTGGTGGAACTTCACGGTTCGACACTCGTCATCTCGAACCGTAGTGCGCTCGAAAGATACGCAGGCAACAATCTCCGGCGCGATCGAGCAAGTTAGCTCGAGTAAGCAGATTGATCCGCAAGTGAGAGGGGTAGCGGGCTTGGGCACCAAGCAGAGATATGAGCCCTCGTCGTATAAGCGCACTACTATGCAA
>Ga0207100_1092_pt1 | contig 21321 bp, 16 predicted proteins | sample Alteio_BWMinHeat_82_FD_153520 | JGI IMG/M metagenome (GOLD analysis project Ga0207100, IMG submission 153520) | Enriched cells from forest soil in Barre Woods Harvard Forest LTER site, Petersham, Massachusetts, United States -... | ecosystem: Environmental > Terrestrial > Soil > Temperate forest >...
CGATATAATTTCCGCCGGCAAGTTTGGAGCCGTCGAAGGTCAGCGTGTACACGCCTTGCTTCTGGACTTCATCTACTAAGCGGACGATCTCTTTGCCAAGCTCATCGTAGATCGCAAGCTGTACCGGTCCTTCATTAGCAACAGTGTAGTTGAATGTTGTCTTATGCGAGAACGGATTCGGACGGTTCGGATCGAGCGAAACGGACGTTGGTTTCGCGCCAGCGCTCAAGAGGCGCGGCGCGCATTCGCCGGTAATGACGATCGTCGCATTCGTATCCATCGCTCCGTATGGAGCCGGCATGATCGCCGTCGAATTGATCCCGCCGCAGCATGAGGCAGTGTAAATAGAATCCTGCGCGTTATTGAATACGATCTGATCTGTCACAAGCTCGACATGCCGCGACGATTGGTCGGCGTTGGCATGGAAGCACAGGCGCATAAGCGTATCGAATCCGGTTATTGCCAGCTGCGGCGCATCGAGCGGCTTTCCGCCCGGCTTCATCGTGAGCGTAATGGTAATAATCTCATTGTTTGCTCCGCTCACTTTCGACGATGTATCCCAGCCTGCTTTTCCGACTTCGGTATTAATTATACTAATGCTGTCGAATCTGATAGCATTAATATCCGCCGGCGTCGCGCCGGTCTTATGGAATGTGAAGCTAAGACTCGTGATGCCTTTCTGAGACACGGGGAACAAGTCATTCTTATCGAATTTCACCGGCACGATAAAATTCGTATTTTGATCGGGATTCAGGTCATGCATAGAGAATGTCTGAACCCAGATCGCAAAATTCACCGTGCAAAGATGTTTATTCGGCGCAGAAGTCAGCGCGCCCCAGACATCCTGCGAGGTCAGCGTACCGACCGAAGACATCATGGTATTCGGACGGGGAATCGTAACTTGCTGAACTTTCGCTCCGTTCGGAGAATTTTTTACCGGAGTGAGATTATCGTTTGCTCCCTGCGGACCGGTAGTAACTACGAATAATCCACGATCCGATTCCGTGCTGTCAGTAACGACGCCCGTGATCGAACTATCGGCTGGATTGAACCACAACTTCGTTACCGGGCAAAGCGTATCGGGTGTGTAGGGATAGCAATAGGTTGCATAGCATACATTTCCTGCCACATCGGAAGCGTTGATCGTAACGCAGGCAACGGTATCGACGACGGTCGTATCGCGGACTCTGACCATGAACGAAGTATCCTTACTGCCATTGCAGATAATACTGGCTCCGCCATTGGGCAAGAGCATACCATGATTTCCGGTGAACCAGACTTTATCGATTCCCGAATCCCAGACATAGAGATGTCCATTGACCGTATGAGTATCACTGACAAATACCGTTACCGAAGTCGGATTTGTCGTAAGCGGCGGCGTGAAAATAATATTCGGGCAAAGCGTATCCGGGCTTATCCCTTGGTTCGAGCAGTACTGCCCTTTCTGTGTCCGGTTTCCGGCAAGATCAGTCGCTTCGATGCAGAACGAACTTTTCTTAGTCGTATCGTCGGCTACCAGATCGAAACATACCGAATCTTTTCCGGTGGTATTTGCGCGAACTGTATCTCCCACAAGATGAACATTCAGTGCCTGACCTGTTGGACCGGTGATAAATATTTCGTCTATATGTCTATCCCATGCAGTATCATCAAAGACGCAAATATGCCATACGCCTGCAACAGTAGGATCTTTTGTGATGAAAACTCTTGGCGCGAGTTTATCCGGAATCGTGCAATAATAAATACACGTATCGGTATAATGCGGAGCCGGCTTTTTCAGGCAATCGAAAGCGCGAAGGCAGATATTGCCATCGAGCATCGAATCTTTTACGATGACCTTGAAATTCACGATCGGGGCGCATTTCGTGAAATGGATCGTATCCAAAAACATATTACCATTCGATGTAATCACTCCGATGCTATCGATGCCCGAATCATATTGCCGGTTATCGGTTACTTCGAACGAATCGATTCTGTTATTGCCGAATTGCGTTCCGCATGTATAAGTCGAATCGTATGTACCCCATTTTTTGACCAGCGTGAAGACGGGCGGCAGGCTATCGGGATGTAAAGCGAGCGCACAAACCGGGATCGCGATCGTCGCATAGCTGATATTGCCGATACAATCGGTAAACGTAAAATCATAGGAACCAGCGGCTGTTGTATCGAGCGTTCCGGGTTTTTTCCAGAGATAAAATACATGATCGAGCGTATCGAAATAACATGGTTTTATCGGCGGGAATGGTCCTAAGACTTTTACTTTGTTTGTATCGGTCTTCGATCCCGGAGTCGGTTTCCAGGTAACGGTGGCAAGCCCCTTGTCATTCTTTTGCGAGTCATGAACATGGATGACAACGCTATCGCACTCATTTAGTGCGGTATCGGTATATTGCGGCGGATTAATATCGGTTTCCGCGCAGTCGATAATGATCGGAAGCTGGCAATCGTTTGCGCCGGTAATTCCGATATTAACTGGCGAGTTCTGATCGATAAACGCCGGACTGCAGCTCGAGCATGTTGCCGTGAATGTCAGCGTATCTATTACCTGCCCTTTGCAGAAATATGCTGGATTCGGGCATGCCCACCAATCGAAGTATTTCACTCCGCCTGAGGGAATAAATACTCCGGTTCCTGTTCCGGGATTTATTTGCGATTGTCCTAAATTATTCATGCAGGTACCATCGGTTGAAAGAGTCAGGTGCTTGCTGACCGTCAGCGTGACTTTTGTATTAGCGGCGGAGTTTGGAGGAGGCGCAACCATGTATTTCTCGATATGAACCGAATCGGGAGAATAGGATCCCGGCGGCTTCGGTTTGTCTTTATTCCATACAAGATGATGGGGATAAAAAACGATCGAGAACATTTCTCCGATGCACTGCTCATATTCACCGGTTCCATAAGCGGTTCTTGCCGCTTCCACTGTTGAATTTTTTGGGATGGACGCCTGCGGAAATGTTAAGAGCACTGCGTTATCCGGTCCGATCGGTTGATTGATATTCATACCGGGGTTATGCGGAGTCAGACCCCATAGCCAGCTTGCAAGCGCAAACCAATCGCCGCTATAATAATTTGTCGGTTTGATGAGATTGAGCGGTGCGCCGTAATCCATATAGCCCATGCTGCTTAAACCGGGATTAAGCGACGGAGGATTCGGAAGATTATATAAAAAACCAATATAAAACCAAGGTAAAGAAGGATAGGGATTATAGGGCATTTGTGTCCAGAACCCATCGTACTGATATTTGGTCAGCATCAGAGGTCCGTCGTTCGAATTCGGCATCGGTTCATCCGGATCGGTGATCTGAATGTCCTGTAAATATTGGCAGGCAACGTTGACCTGAGAACCCGTCGTATTGCGAAATCTCCAGCTATAGACAACGACGCCGCTTTTGGTAAAAGGGATGCACCATATATCCTGTATAATATCGACTCCGTTTTTATTTGCCCAAATTGTCCGAATAGTATCGGTGCCATGGTTGGGAGAAAACGCGCTTGTGATATAGGTTACTACGCCGTCTTGCAAAGCCTTCGCATTCTGAGGCTGGGGAGTAGGCGGAGGTATCGGTATTATTCCATTATTTGTAAAATAGGCAGTGCCGTTTATTTGACACGTAAAAAAACTTTTATCGAAAAAAGAAAGCTGAGGCATTTGGAACAGAATCCTTGGCGTAGGCTTGCCATATACGTCCCGGAGCGGAGTAACGACGACCAGTCCGGTGCTCTTATCGACGCCGGCACGGATGAAAGAGTGCAAACTATCCTCTACCCATACCTGCGCGTATAGGTTAGCGGCTATGACAAAAACAGAAAAAAAAACGATTGCCTTCAGTGCGCGGTTGCCCATTGTTGGGGAACAGTTCATATTCGTACCTCTTGTGGCTAACGTGCCATTAATGACAAAAACAACACATCGTGAAACTCCTATTGTAAACCCCTAATAGTATAACATTTGTGCCCCGAATCAGGTATTAGGTTTCAGATGTTAGATATTAGGGCTGTATTTCTACAATCCGGAGAGCTGAATTCTGACTCTTCATGCTGTACACCGGTATTACATGAACGATTACGGGCAGAGCAAGTTACAAAAAAAACGATTTTTTACAATGATTTGTGCTCCGGATTTGCTCAGAAACAAAAAAAATGCAACTATGGCGAAAGCGCAATTGCAATTCCGTTGGCGGAGCCAAGCAGTCATTAATCCAATTTATACTTCAGCCCGACCGAGAAAAAGAGTGTTGTCAGTTTCCAGCCCTGGGAGCCATTTTCTTCGATCTGTGTATCGGGGCGTACGGGAGTAAAAGGAAAATCATACGTGATCATCGGAGCAATAACGGCGTTATCGCCGACGGAGATATTCCAGCCCAATGTCGCCAGCGCAGAAATGCGGGTGCCGCTCGCACTGACTATTTTTCCGGTCTGCAGGGTTTCCGTCCTCGTTCCATTTTCAAAACGAACATTATCAATTTGAGTTTTTTGACCGGTATTCGGATCCGTCAAAGTGACAGATGTACTATTCAAAATACGAGTATGCGTAAAATCACTGGAGAGCAGAAATCCGATACCCGGACCTACTTGCACGAACGGCCCGTTCCGCGCTAATTCATACCGGAGAAAAGGCGCGAGAGTCAGGAATGTTTCTTTTACCGAGCCGTCGCGCTCAAGAGGAAGGTAGCCTTGGGCATAACTGTCATTCGTGCTATAGTGAACAGTTGCGGTATCGACGACATTGGTCGTGGAAGAAGTTTTTTTGAAATCGAATTTCACGCCTAAACCGACCGTGAATTCATAATCCAGCGGCAATTCGAAGAGCAACCCGGCTAAAAATCCGGTGCCGCTTCCGCTGCCAAATTCGCACCTGCAGGAAGCCTCGAGTGTGCCAAGCTGCTGATGGCTGCCAAGCCCGAGTTCGATGCCGATCATAGCCGGCGGCGCGCCGGGAGCTAAGTTTGTGCCGCCGCTTAAGATCTGCGCATGAAGCGCAGACGCAAACATACAAATTATGCCGATGAGAATAAGAATATTTTTTTTCATGACTGTCTTTTGCTGGCAGTTTTCTTACGTCAAAAAAATTATTATTGTTTACCTACGATATGCACTTCGACGCGGCGGTTTTTGCGGCGCGATGCTTCGTCAACTTCGGGCACGAGCGGTTCGGATTTTCCTTTTCCGGTTACGATCGCCACCTGATCCTGTGCTATGCCTTGCTTCAGCAAATAATCCACAACGGTTTTGGCGCGCTTGGTAGAAAGTACATTGTTGAATTCTACGGTGCCGTGTTCATCGGTATGACCCGAAATATCGAGGCGCACATTCGGATTCTGTTTCAGTTGCTCGATAAAGTGCGCCATTTTAGCTGCTTCATTCGGCTCAAGATCGCTCTTATTATAATCGAAATTCACCACGACAGGCGGAATCCCGGTTGGCGTCATGCGGATTTCTTTAATAACCGTAATAAGCGCCTCGCGCTTGAGGGGAATCTCGACGGGCGATTCGTAGGGTTCGTAATCTTTCAGATCGACGGAGACAAAATATTTGCTGAAGACTTTCGCGTCAAAATTAAATTCTCCTGTATGGTTTTCGCTTTCGTTCGATTTTTGAGGTCCGCCCTCCTCATGAAGCATGACCGTTGCCACCAGCGATTTACCGGTAAAGGCATTCGTTACATGCCCGGTAATTTTTACTTTTGCCGGAACGAGCTTAATATCCTGCGAAAATCCGGCGGAGTCAAACGCCGGTGGCGCTTGCGCTTCTATAGTACCGTTTACATATCCATCGGCGCCGGAAGAAACGCGAATCATTTTGCCGATAGGCGCCGTTGCTGCATAATTACGAGCCGAGCCGGTATTATTCAATACTTCGGAAGTTTGCGAGACCTCTAATTTTGAATCCGGCTGAGTGCGTACCGCAGTTCCGGTTTCGGCATCAAGCACTTGACCGCGGAACGAAATAAACTTAGGTTTTGGTACAATGGCATTCGGAACGATGCGGTAGATATCCATTCCGCCAAGCCCGCCTTCACGACCGGAGGCAAGATAGACGGCATCTTCGGCGGGAGGAATAAAGAATGATATATCATCGCGGGCAGAATTCACCGCCGGTCCTAGGTTTTTCGGTTCCGACCATTCGTTCTCGCCTTTGCGGTAGGTAACATATATATCGAATCCGCCTTGACCGCCATCATAATCGGCTGCAAAATAGAGCGTCTGGTTATCCGATGCAATGAAGGGAGAAATTTGTTTCTGTCCGCTTTTATTGAATCCACAATCGATCGGAGCGCTCCAGCCGCCACCGAGACGCGTACACATATAAATACCCCATTTACCGAGACCGTGTTTACGGTCGCTGCAGAAAAAGAGAAGCTGTCCGTCCCGCGATAGGCATGGCTGCGCATCCCACCATTCGGAGTTGACGGTTTTCCCCAAGCTGCGGATATTTTTCAGTTCGCCATTATCGATCTCGCCTTCGAAAATATCGGTCGTATTAAAAATGCAATCCGGACGGTTAGCGCAGCTAAAGACGCAGGCTTTGCCATCGGCAGCGATGGAAAGACCGCCGATCTCCTGTTTGCCGGGTAACTCAACAAATACTTCCGGATCGCCCCACTCGGTAAGCGATTTCCGTTTGGATTTATACAATATTTCTTTGCCGTCTTTCCGGAAGCTTTCGAAATACAGCATGCCTTCGTCGGCGCTGATAAACGCCGCGACGTCATTTGCCGACGAATTGAGAATTTTCAGATTCTCAAAATGCGTATCGGAGTATCCCCGCGCCAAAATACGCCCCGCCGATTCTTGCTGAGCAAAAACGGGAACAGTGAAAAAGACGGAAAGAAAAAACGATGTGAGCCAGATGAAACGAAATCCGAGTGTCGTCATGTAATGATACCGGCTAATACAAATATCCCGAAAAACACACAACCCGCCACGGCGAGAATAACGAATGTAATATTGAGTAAGTAAACAGAACAATAGAAAAAGGGTTCAATGGAAAAGACCGTCATTAGCATCGAGCAAAGATCGATTACTAACGACGAACGATCACCGATATGACTTCATTACGCGCCGACGTAGCGACATTCACAAAATAATAGCCTGCCCGAAGAGTGCGAATATCGAGTTCCCATCCGGATCCCGTATGGATCAGTGGTGGAGAATACTCTACACCGAGCATAGTGAAAATTTTAATTTCCCGCAATTGCTCATCATCTCCCAAGCCCTCGATCGTTATGCTGGAAGACGCCGGATCGGGAAACGAGCGCAATGACGTTATCCCTGGTGTTTGCGGGGCGCCCGATAGAGGGGCTGCCGGATTGAAAACAAAAAGGAATGTGCTATCTTTCGTCACTTGCACTCCTTGCTTATTATCGAAATAGGTTTCGGTGAGCAATGCCCAACCATGTTCCGGACTTGTGAATTGTATTTGATTCAAGGAATAGCCGAACGGACCCCCTTGCAGTTTGAAAATAGTATCGCGAACCCATCCGCCGGAAAGAGTATTGTACCCGATAAAATGCTGCAAGTCCGGATGCTCGGTGTCCGAAGCAAGAATTCCCCATGCTGCCACCGGTGATACCGCAGCGAGCTGTACGACGCCGGGTTTTGTAGGCTTAAATTTCGATCCGACGCCTAAGGCATTAGTATCAAAAGCCGGCGTATTTTTCCAGGTCGTACCAAAATCAGTCGAATAGAAAAAATACAGCGCTGTCTTTGGCATCGATGGTACAGTCCAAATGGTTTGTGAACCGGGATAGAGGTAAACGAAAGAATGGGAGTACCCCGGGCTGCCATAATATTTGGGATAGGTCTCAGCCCATGTTCTTCCGCCATTGGTCGTCGTGAGCACCGGATAGGGAGTGGCAGAAGCTATTGAGGGTGATACCGAAATAGCACCGTGCAGCGAATCGCTCCACGCCGAATTGAAATTGACTATCACGCCTTTGTGCCCTGGAAGAAGCACAAGGCTGGTATCATATTTTTTTAGTATTGCATCTTCGCGTAGGTCGGTGAATGTTATTCCGCCGTCATGAGTAGCGGCAGAATACACCGTATCGGTAATGTCATCTGCCCAAATCCTGAAACCATCCGTCTCTGTCCACATGGTAAAAGCTTTGACAGCAGGCGGCAGGGGCGTCGAAGAGACAAATGTCCATGTTTTTCCCATATCGGTGCTTTTAATAATGCCCGGATATTTTATGCCACTGCTATCGACATTATATTTTTGAAAGGAAATGATCGTATGATGATTGGGAGCAAAAATAAAAGTCGGCGATGGTCTCGCATCCGGCGGGAAGTTCATCATCTGCCAGGTTATGCCTGCGTCGTGTGTTACGAATCCGGTATCGACGCCGATATAATAGCCGAGCAGGCTGTCAACGAAGAGCAGCTTCGGCGAATTACCGGAAAATGATAATCCTGGCAGCGTTTGCCCGGCATACCACTTTCCTTTAGGCTGGGCGCGAAGCATGAGCGGCAGTGCGCTAAAAAGAATGACGAAAGCAAAAAATTTTGCAGCCCGAATAAATATCATAGAGTCTTAGTAGGAGGACGAATTATTTTAAAATATATGCCGTCAGCGTATTCCGACTTCCTCCTTGCGATGGAATGAAAGCTGGTATTTTTGTCGGATCCGTAATTTGAGAAACAATATATCCGAGCGATGGGGCAAACTCGATATGAGTTACCGTGTTCACATTCATACTAATGATAAGAGCCGAAGCGGTAATAGTCAGAACTTCCTTCGCATTGAACACTGGGATTATTTTTCCGCTAACGGGATACGTTCCGTTGCCAATAAATGTCATCGTATCATAACCGACGAAATGCACGGGCAGAGGGATGCCCGGCAGGGTGAGGCTTGTATCTGCTATTTTTGCTCCCGTCGTTGTATGTGATTGCACAGGATAAGTTCTCCAGGGCGGCAATGTTACGCCGCCGAAACCGCCGAAACCGCCTACATAAGTGGAGATATCGCCGTTGGTTTCATAATTGATATACGAATCGCTGGTGAAACCATGGAGAGTATCGATCGAGATGAAATGCGTAACATTTGTTTTGCCTTGATACAACGTTCCGGTTTCGGCGACGGAATCTTTATAATAGTAAATGGTCGAATCGATCGGGACGCCGAGCGTATCGGTTTGCACACTCTTGAAGATGAAGGTGCTGCCCGCTTTCGGAGGAATGGTTTTGCCGGGGGTATAATCGGGACCGGGATTATATGCACATCCGATCTGCAGCGCAAACACTATAACTATTACGGAAAACAGAGACAATTTTTTCATACTACTCCAGAATGATAAATGAAAGCAACTAAGGAACGCCGAGCGAATGGAAATAGTGCACGTAGGTTCTACCACTTATATTGCAATCCTGCAATTGGAGCAGTATAGGTACTGATGCTCGTATGCTTCTGCGGAAGGAGGGCGCCCATAAGTCCGCCCGGATTAAAATTCATATTCCATCCGGAGCTTTTTTCATCGCCGGAGCCTTTGCCGATAACATTAAGCATAATGCCGAAACCTGCCGCAGTGCCAATTACTATGGGTATAGAAAATGACCAGGCAGATGCTCGATCGACCCCGGGACCGGAAGTGATAATATATGCAACTCCAAGTCCGATTGCGAACCCCGCAGTTGTGCCGAGTATAACGTCATTCCCTTCTCCGGTTGAAAAATCCTTTCCACGCATAAGAGTATGCGCGAGATAAATTCCACTCGCGTTTCCAATCATTCCGGAAAGAATCAAGCCGCGCATTATACCGGTTGAATAATTAGCGTTGGCAAAGGCTGAAGAATATAGGGCAACGGGAATAATTGTTCCATAAATTCCCGCTGTTAATAGAACGGAAGCATTTCCTCTTGAATAGCTTTGATTATTGGCTAAGAGTGAACCCGCATAATACCCGCCTGCCGATCCTAATAGCCCAAGTCCCGAAATAACAGAGAATGATGGACTTGAATTATCCAAAACGATCAATCCCGCTATACCCTCACCTTGCCATCCTCCGAATAATCCTCCATATCGGATAACATCCGAAGTGCCTTCGGAAAAATTATTCCTGCGGGCAATAGCATAACCGATTCCTGTTTCAGTGATGCTGGTAAGCGTTGCAATTGCCCCCATTTCTGTGCCAGGGTTGCCATTGGTGAAAAGAAAGTCGAGCAATTCTCCATGACCGATTCCTAAGAAAGCGCCTCCAAGAGCGAGTGATGATTCGCCGTCGGTCATCGGAGCATTCTTCGTCAGCGCATAGGGAATAATAAAACTTAGTCCGCCGACCACTAAATATATCCCTATCCCGACTTGAGCATTACTCGGATTTAGTGATGCCGTAACCAAAGGACCATAGACACCAAATGAAAGTATCGCCTCCCAAATCAAAAATTTCGATCGCGAACTTTGATCGAGAAAAATAGAGGGCGAGCGCTCGGTGGCAACATCGGTAAATTGTTTTTGGAGAGCCAGCACATCGGATTTCGTTTTTGGCTCACGATTGCGGGAAAGTTTGCCATCATCCATAGAACTGACTTCGAGAATATATGCCTCATCATTTTGTTTGAAAAGCCGCGCTTCATGGAAGTGCGGGTATTTATCAAAAAGATGAAGATGATTTTCCATCTCTTCCGTAATGACTTCGATCTTCCCGGAAGAATCGAATGGCACCTGAACTTCCTGCCCGTAAAGTTTGCCGGCAATGAAGAGCATTATAATAAGGATGGGGATTCGTATTTTCATATCTGCAAATATACGGGTTCTTTCGAAGTCAAAAATCAAAAATCAAAAGTCAAAAAAATAAGCATTTTGACTTTTGACACATTCGCTCCGCTCAGTGCATGCTTTTGAATTTTGACTTTTAACCCGAACCAACTCTGCCTATTTCATAGTTAATATCTTTGATCTAATATTTACCAATCCCCAACCCATGTCTTCTGAGCGTACATTTTTCCAGCGTATGGAGGAATTCGGATTCCTGGGGCATATCTATGACCACCTCCCGCCAGAGTTCACTGCCGTTTTCGAGATCGCGCGCATTTTGGAGATGGAAGATTCCGCGCTTCACAAAAAGCTCGCCCCCGCTCTGCGCCTGCCGACTTTAGAGCATACCCGTATTCGCGAAGAAGTCGAGCTCTTCGCGCCGGAAGTGATCGTCGGCGAGGAATACGAAGCGGATTTTATCCGCAACCGGCGCGATGTGGCGCGGATCTATTCATGGCAATTCGCGCTGCCCGATTCGGTTTTCGATCAGCGTCTTGCCGAGCGAATGCTCTGGATGCCGGTTTCCAAAGCTCCGAAGATTCTTCCCATTCAGGAGATCGGCGAAAGTTTTTCCTTCGATAGCCGCAAGCAAAAAGTGTTTGTGCTCTTCGATACATCCGCTTCGATGCGGCAGCATCACCGCATTCAATTAGCGCAGGCAATCCTTATTTATTTCTTAGAGCGCAATAAATCCGATATGGGATTTATCAGCCTGCGCACGTTCGATGACCGGGTGCATTCGCATCACTCGGCGACAACTCCGGAAAGCTACAATGCGCTCGTCCGGTATATCTTGCGCATCACGCACCTGGGTAATGGCACGTTGCTCCAGAATGCTTTGCTCACGGCTCTGGATGAAATTGCAACTATGGAGCATCTCTCCGGCGCGGAGATTCTCGTCATCACCGATGGCGCTGTTTCTATTGATGAAGCGCTCATCCGTTCGCGGATGGATAAGGATATAAAGATCCATACGATCAAGATCGGACATGCGAAAATTTTTGCGTCCGATAAAATGATAGACGATCTGATCTTCAGAGGAAAATTCGGCAATACGAAAATGATGCAGGATCTCTTGCATCAGGAGCATGAGATCCAGCATCATCTGCGCCACTCCGAAGGACACGATAAACACCATCAATACGAGCAATCGCTTCGCTATATCCATGACCAGATCAGGCAGCAGAAAGATAAGCTTTCCGAAGAATTTCATAAGCAATACGGACATGAGTTGGAACGTCTCTCGGAAGTCTATATAGAGATAGATGATTTTGACGATGCGCATTTATTCCGCGCAGAAGCCGAGGAAATAGACGATCTGGAAATGCTCGTTGCCTCTCTTGAAGAAGACGCCGAGGAATTTTTCACTCCGGAGATGACAAAGAAGATCGCCATCATGCACGAGCATATTAATTTTCTTCTGAAATACGAAACCGACCCGGAGCTTTGCAAACGGCTGGAAAAAATAGACGAACGCCTCCGAAAACTTCTCATGAGCGCCATGAATGCCGAAGAAGATGATACTCAGCACTCAGCGCTCAACGCTCAGCACTCATCGTCCGTCTCCCTTCCCATGACCGACGAGGACATCCGCGATCTTCATTTCCTTCTGGAATTCGAAAGCAAACTTGGGGCTACCCAATGGAGGCTTCTTTTCCGGTATTTGAGAAAAGTGGTGGCGAAAGGGGTGCGGAGGATTTTTAGGAAATAACTTACCTGACTTTCACAAAACTTTGGGAAGTATTGCCCAGCCGCGCCAAATACACTCCTGCCGGATACTGCTGCATATCCACATGCAAACTTGCCGCGCCGGCAGAAACCTCCCGCCGCAAAAGCTGCCTGCCGAGAAGATCGAATAGCTCGAGCGCTTCCGGTTCTTGCAATGGGGAGAATTGGAAATCGGCGGAGTTGGTGATGGGATTGGAGAGAGGGTAAAATTTGAAGCTGTGTAATGATGAATTCGTAACAGACTCTAACCCTATATAAGAAAGTGGTAAACGACCGAATTCTGCCCCTGCTTCAAATAAATAATCGCCATATATGAATACTGGGCCTGATGCATTCAGGCTATTACCGACCTGAACCCAAGTTTTCGCTGTATCTTGTGACATCATAACACCCCCACCATAACCCTCCCAGCTAACAAAAATCTTCGACCCTGAAGCAAAAATACTTTGATATCCAATATCGCTGTAGCCCTGAGGAGGGGGTACTGATATTTTTTCCCATGTATTTCCTGAATCCCTAGAAAGAAAACCAAATTCAACCTGAGTCGGAAGTGTAAAAATATTTGTTCCAAGCGTTACTACTCTCCATTGGTCATCATGCTTTGCCATGGTTCCCGAAAGCATATTTTTCCAGGAAAAACCATAATCTGTCGATCGGTATACTCCACTATCCCTGCTTCCGGCAAATATGGTTTTTCCCATAAGCGCAAAACTTATAAATGGCATTCCGGATGAATCATCATATCCCCCGGGCAATATTTTACCCTCGGGCGTTATACGAATAACTCCGCCTATACAACCTATTAAAATTATGCTGTCAATAGAGTTCAGAGAAAATATGACGATATACAAAGAGTCATTACCAATATTTTTCCATGTATAGCCGCTATCAGAAGAACGTGAAATACCACCACCAGCCCGATAAACATACGACCTATATGTATACAAAACGCGAATTTCCTGATTATAATTATCAATTACTTTCCATGTTATTCCTGTATCGCCGGAAACCATATCGTATGGTCCATAATCTGAGATAAGGTGCGAACCCAGTGATACTGTACTACCCCCTGCGCCATTTGGTACGCTTAGAAGTTCCCATTGAGAATATACGATTTTGCTATTAAAAATTAAAACAGCGAATAAGAAAGAAAATACATATAGATATTTTATTTTCATTTTTTTAGAAAAATACGCTAAAGTGATCATCGGCTGCTACATATACTTTTCCATTAATAACTGTAGGTTCGATACAAGCTTTCGTTTTTTGTATAGTCATTCTGCTCCGTAGGAGCAACCTGTTTGTAGAAAGAATCATTTCATCAATTTTTTTTAACGGCTTAGAAAAAATGATAGGCATCTATTGCAAAACCATTTTCTTTTTCGTATATTGGATTCATTATGATGAGCACCTATCAAAATTTTACATTGCCACGCCCTGCTGAAGCACGCCTCGGCGCATCTTCGACCGGTCTCGCTAGTGACGCTTTTTTCTCGCTGTATAGAAAAAAAGACGGGCACCTGTTTTGAAATGTGATATTTTTGAATTATAAGGAGTTACAGACCCTTCATTTTACTGCCGGCTGTTAACTGTCGGCTGTCAGCTTCGTTGAGAAAGTTCTTTGAAAATCGAACCCCATACATGCCATACTCGTTTCCATTAGATGAATTCGATCGTACGATTCGGTGTGGTTCTTCTTTTATTTTTTGCGCCGGGTGCAAATCTTTCCGCCCAGTGGAAACTTGTCGCACCGAATGTGATCGTTCCGATTGCCCGCCCGTATAATGGCGGCGGAGTTCTCATCAGTCATAATGGGATTCTTTGGGCAGGGTATCATGATATCTGGATGTCGGCGGATACCGGGAAGTCCTGGAGTATGCGGACGCCGTTCGACGGCTTGGATAATTCCTGCGTAAAAGATATTTATTTTTTAGATGATAATACCGGGTTACTGGCTACGCAGAACGGGGAAATATTTACGACGAACGATCAAGGTTTATCGTGGACGCAGCATGTTCCGCAGCATCCTTACCGGTTCCGTCCGAGCATCGAAAGCGCCTGCTTCTGCGGAACGCCAAAAGATATTATTGCCTGCACCTATGCCGGCGACCGTTATGTATCGAATGACGGCGGTATGACCTGGAGTGTTACCATCGTAGATTCTTTAGCGTCGAAAGTCATTGCAGGCTCGGGCGGGACTGCATACCTTATCGGAGGTTTGCTCACCGGCTCATGGCTCTATGAAACAAATGATTTCGGCGCGACATGGGTGCAGATACCAGGCCTCTTTAATTGGGATAGCTATTCCTTTGCGCGTGACCAGTGCGATACCTCGGTTTTTTATGTGGCGAACGATAATTACGAACAACCGCAGCCTGATAAATCTTCAAAATTTTTTGTATCGACAAATACCGGGCTATCATGGAATGCCTATGATCCCCATCCGGCGCCCTATTATTGCGGATCGGTCGTTGCAGCTTCGCACACAATTTTTGCCCAGACATTTTCCGGCATTTCTCGTTCGACCGATCAAGGGAATTATTGGAAAGATATCGGCGGTCCGCCGAATATCGAAGATACGCGCTTCGTAACAGCTTTGAATGATAATATTATCGTGGCAGTCGATAGTTTGGGCTCAGTATGGGTTACATATAACAGCGGAGGAGATTCGCTTGCCGTTATTGATGGGAAAAGTATTTTTCTTCAGACAGCCGATCAAAAAACCGATACGCTCGGCGGGACTGTCGCTGTTCCGATCAGCGTGAATGGGTTAATGAGACCTCAGGATGTCGAGATGGCGATTCATTATAATACGCAGCTTATCTATAAAGGAACATTCTCTTTGGCGAATGTAAAACTTGATATACCTTTCGAATCCTGGAGCGGGAGATCGAAAATACATATTCCTGAAGCAAACTCCGCGACGGTTCTTGCGTACGCATATTTCGATGTCTTTTCCGATTCCCAAAAAATAACCGTATCATTCGACTCTCTCAGGGCAGCAATAACTTCCTGCTCTAATCTTCTTTCAACCTCCGCAACAAGCGTTATTACGCCTCTCTCCGGCTGCGGGATCGTCACCGTTAATAGTTTTCTGCGCGACAGTTCCTTCCCGGGACTTACTATGTTCCCGAATCCGGCAAGCGGGGATATTGCTCTTATTTCATCCGCAGATTTGGGAGAAGTGAATATTGTTATCTATGATATGCTCGGCATTAAGCAGAGCGAGAAAATAATGACCATCCGAAAAAATTCGCCGGCGAAATTATCGTTGCCGGATGCAAACGGCGTCTATCACGTCATGGTCAATACGCGGTCGAAAATATATAATTTGCGAGTAGTTGTCCAGAAATGAAAATTTTCCTTTCCTTATTTTATTGTAACTTCGGATGAAATTTTGTGTTGTAATTCGCATGAGAGCATTCGTCCGCGGTTCTATATTTATCGCGCTAGTTATTCTTCTTCAGAGCACGCCGCTTTGCGCGCAATGGAAAAAGCTCGCCGCTAACGTGGTGAAAGAAGACTACGAACCTATTATTGCAGTAAATGACCCTAATTACCACCCTCCATTTGGCGCAATACATTTTAAGAATGGCGTCCTCTGGGCTGGATGGCTCGATCTCTGGAGTTCACTGGATAGCGGGAAAACATGGCAAAAAAATAATCTTAGTATTCCCGGCGATGTGATAACCGATATTAATTTTTATGATAAGATGCATGGACTGGTCTCTACGGTTAATGGTCGCGTGTATTTAACGCGTAACGGGGGAATGAATTGGAACGCCGTATTATATTCGACCTTCAACGTGCCTACGACTGAATGCGTGAATGTAGCCTTCGACGGTTCGCCTACCCTCATCCATGCGCTCTGCGTCGGTTCGTATCCATCGCCTTCTGGAGAATTGTTTACCAGTTTTGATGGCGGGGGAAGTTGGACTCCAACAGATCCCGGCGGTCCGTACGGAGCTTTTTGTCAATCTTTTTGCATCACGAAAGATGGCTCTCTGTACGTATTGTGCAGCCATGATCCTACAGCCGGTTTACCGGGATTTGTTTCTGTTTCGACCGATCACGGGCTAACATGGCAGCAGCATCAACAGTCCGAAGTCGATGGCGAATCGTATACTATTAGCGCTGATTCCTGCGATCCGAGACTACTCTATGTTGCAAACGAAGATTATAAATCAACGGTCAACGGGCTTTCCGATCTTTACTATTCTTCTGATGCAGGAATTAATTGGACGAGCACAGCAAGTTTTCCCGTTACCTATCTAAGTGGCGGGATGACAACTTCTCTTCATGCCATTTATGCAACAAGTCTTGCTTCCGGAATTTACCGTTCGCGCGATCAGGGCAAGTCATGGAAAAATATCGGACCCGGAAACGATTCGATCCCATCGGCATACGATTCGCGCAACATTACGTGCGCAAACGATAATATCGTTTTTGTGCTCGATAGCGAGGGCAGTGTCTGGGGAACGACTAATAGCGGCGGAGATTCTATCCCTGTACCTCCTACGAAAGATTTTATCCTTTTTTCGCGCGATACGCTTTTTGCCGGCGAATCGGTTGGAATTTGCGACAGCGCGTCCGGATTTATTTCTTTTATAAGGGTCGGCTGCCCTTTGCCGTTAATTTCCGCGATGAATATTCTTGGAAACGGAGCGTCGAGCTACACACCCATCGCAGCCTTTAAAGATTCGCTCGGGGTAATATTCAAGCCCGGATCAGTCGGCATTCAGGACGCCCAACTCATTCTTACCCTGAGTAATGGCACATTCGATACGATCATATTAAAGGGGGCGGGTACAAGCGTGCCGGAAGTATTTACACTTTCCCGCGACTCCCTTTTTGTTAAGGATTTTTTTGTACTATGCGATAGCTTTCCTGTCTCCCATTTTGTTGCATTCTCTCACTCCGGTTGCCCTCCGCCTGATATTACAAAGACAGATCTTATCGGACCGGCAGCGCAAAACTTTAGTGTTATTCCGGCTGCCGGAGATTCGCTTGGAGTTTCATTCAAACCAAACGGGTATGGCGAGCAAGACGCCGATCTTATTCTTACGCTCAGTAACGGAACTTTCGATACGCTCAGGCTGCGGGCTTTCATATCGAAAATCCCCTATACGCTTTCGTTTGCGCCCGATACATTATTCAAACTCGATAGCGCGTTCACGTGCGATTCGGTTACCGGCAAACAAATAAAGATCAAAGCAACCGGATGCCCGCTGCCAAAAGTAAACGGCAAAACAATTACTGGAAATGACGCATCCAGTTTCGAACTCATCTCCGCCCCGGATACACTGACCGGCAGCGATAATGTTATCGTAACATTTAAGCCCACGAAAACCGGCAAATTAAATGCGAATGTGATATTGACTTTGGACGATGGGACGACGTTAACTTTGCCTATAACCGGATACGGAATGCCCGCCATTCCTATCAGTTTAAGCACACAGGATCAAACGACGGATACTCTCGGCGGAACGGTTCAAGTCCCCATTACTATTTCCGGTCTTCAGAAATCCGAAGCAGTTTCGCTCATTGTGCATTACGATACGCTATTAAAATACATAGGTTCATTTTCCTTATCGAATGCGCAGCTCGATGTTGCAAACCAGCAATGGAAGGGCAGATCGGAAATTCTTATTCCCAGTGCAAATCCTTCGGGCATTTCCGCTTATGCTTTCTTCGATGTATTTAATGATACTCTTCCGAAACAAAGTGTATGGTTCGATTCGGTAACGGTGACGAGCGCAATTCCGCCATGCCGGTATAACTTTGCGCCGTTGAATGTAACTCTGAGTATTATTAATGCTCTCACAGGATGTGGCACAACAACCTTATCGCGCTTCATCCATTACGGCGAGATGCCGGAGTTTGCTCTCAAGCCAAATCCGACCGGCGGAAATATATTATTGACGTCATCGGAAGACATAGGCACAACGGAAATAATTATCTACGATATGCTCGGCGCAGAAAAAGGCAGATCGCACATTGAACTGAAAAAAGATGTCCCAGTGCGCATCGAGCTTACACTGGCAAACGGAATGTACGATGTGAGGATAAAAACGCTCTCCGGTGTTTTTGATGAGAGGGTTGTAGTTAGCCGGTAGCTTTTCAAAATTATTTTCTGAACTGTACCGCTCTCCACTTCGCAAAGAGCGGCTTGCATTTATTTCGCTGATATTTTCCTGTCGAGGTAACGGGAATATCATTACCGAATATCACGACCTTCGGTGCTTTCGCGAATGGCAAATGTTCTTTGCAGAAAGAAATAACATCCTCTTCGGAGATAGCTGGATCCTCATTTTTCTGCACATACGCTCCGACTTCTTCGCCATAAAAATCATTCTCGAAGCCCACAGCAATGCCTGCTTTCACCCCAGGACATCTGGAAATGACTTCATCGATTTCTAACGGCGAAAGATTCACTCCACCGCGAATAATTAATTCTTTCAACCTTCCGGTAATGAAAAAATATTTATTCCCGCTTTCATCAAATTCATAAAAACCTTCATCGCCTGACCTGAACCAGCCATAGGAAAAAGTTTTCTCATTCGCTTCGTCGTTATGATAATAATATTTCATCACGTTAAATCCGCGAATAGCGATCTCGCCTTTTTGGGATGGAGCGAGTTCATTTCCTTCTTCATCGGCGATCATCATTTCATTCTGCGGAATGGCGCAGCCGATTGATGGGAATCCGAAATCGCGCATCCAATGCCTATGCTCGGAATCGGAGAGATGAATCGGCAGATAGCAGGAGTAACATGTCGTCTCCGAAAGCCCATAGCCATGCACAATTCGTATCCCGAATTTTTCTTCGAATTGTTCGCCGAGTTCGACAGTGAGCGGACCGGCGCCGCAAATAATGTGTCGAAATGTTTTGGGTTTTAGGCTTTGCGTATTGTGGTGGGATTTATAATATTCCAAAAGAAAAGCTAAGAGTGTCGGCACAACGCTCACTACATTCACATTTTCTTTCTCTATCCGTTCGAAAAAATACTCGGATTGAAATTTCTGATTAAGCACGACACTCGCACCGGCATACATTGGAGTCATAAGCGTTACGATCGTGCCGTTGACATGATGGATCGGCAGCACACACATCATGCGTTGCGAATTCGTGATCCCATGCCACTCAGAAATTCCCTTGGCGTCGGCAAGTAAATTATATTGCGTGAGCACAACACCTTTCGGATTTCCCGTCGTACCGCTGGTATAAACGATGAGTGCTTCGTCATCTTTAGTAACCGCTTCACCGGAAGCAAAGATCGATTTCGATTTCAGCAATTCTTCATCGAACCAAATAAGCTCCCTCTCCCGGTACTCCGGGAGAGGGTTGGGGTGAGGGTCTTTGTCGCCACAAAGTAATGTTGTTTCTACTGAAGAAATGGCATCGATGATTGGAATAATTCTTTCCGAATACTCCTTCCTCAAAAAAAACCAACTTCACTCCGCTATTTTCCAGAATATATTGTATCCGGTTATCATCTTCGGATAGGCTCACCGGCACAACGCAAAGTCCCATAAGCCAGGCGGCGAAATACTGGACAACGGTATCGGCATGATTATGCGAGATCGTTGCAATCCTATCGCCACGACGAAGCCCGAATGAGCGCATCATATTCGCGCACATTCCGCAGAGCATAAAAAAATCTTTGTAATTATCTTCGCGGCGGTTGCCTTCGAGATCGTAATAGATCAGAAAGGGCTTCGTATCGTAATCCCGCGCGCGCTTGAACATCAGCTCGCCGATGTTTTCGAAGCCGACATAACCCGCATCGCTTTTCGCATCGCTTGTAGTCCTCGCGTGATCGATTTTATCCTGAATTTCCTGAGTTAGCATAAGTATAATATGCAAATTTACGGGAAGAAGCGGCAATGATTAAAAATTATTAACTAATTCTTAAGTAACATACCCATTTTGAAGCCGTTAGGATAGGCAAGATTTAACAATCATTTTTCTGTTATGAAGACTTTATACAAGATCACACCCATTGCAATAGCATTATTTTTCTGCTCCTTTCTTTTTCTGCTTGCCGGCTGCGGGACTACAAGCCCACAGGGAAAATTATCCACTCCCTCCGGTAGACCGGAGGTGACAATTCCGAATTCAAATATTCAAACAGTGATGGATAATGTTGCAGCGTGGCTTGCTTCTCAGGGGAAACCTATTCTTGGAACTGGGGTCTACACTATTTCAGCTTTATTCACAAAGCAAAATTCTTTATTGGGCATTACTTACAAATCAAATTATACAACTGTTTATACGATTGTTCAAAACGGAGCGAATGTTTCGTTGTATGGAGTAGTGGTGAACGAACAAAATAATAATGAACAAACGGAGCAATCCGATTACGAAGACATGCAGAAAGAGCTTATACAAATCGCGGATTTTATAAAAACGCGATCATCTACCGAAGTTACGAAATAACGATATCATATTTCACTAGTAATCCCGGAAGACCGGAAACGGAGAACTTCGCTTTCTTTATTCTATTATTTTCCGGATCGATGATATAGTTATAGGAAGTCGAGAGATCTGCTTTCTCCAGATTTGTCTTGCCGAAGGCGGCGTTTTCCAGATTACATCCGATGAATTTTGACGAAGAAAGATCGGCATCTTCGAAAAAAGCGTGGATGAGAGAGCAGTTGTGAAACCCGGTCTTCTTCAGATGCAGCCGCGCGAGCGTTACATAATCCATTATACAATCTTCGAAATAAAATGAGATCGTCGAAGCATTCGCTGTGCTAAAATCGACGCCTGTTAACTTGCAGCCGATAAATTTTACGTCGCGAAAACCGGCAGCTTCGACTTTAGCATTGCTGAAG
>Ga0207100_1057_pt2 | contig 21301 bp, 12 predicted proteins | sample Alteio_BWMinHeat_82_FD_153520 | JGI IMG/M metagenome (GOLD analysis project Ga0207100, IMG submission 153520) | Enriched cells from forest soil in Barre Woods Harvard Forest LTER site, Petersham, Massachusetts, United States -... | ecosystem: Environmental > Terrestrial > Soil > Temperate forest >...
GTGGCGATGTCGATGGGGGCGGCGGCTCGTTCTTCGAGCGACGCGATGAGGTTGGTGGCGCGGAGTTCGGGGGAGAGCGCGGGGCTGACTCGATTCGCGGGTAGAACGCTGTCGGGCGTATCGGCGATGCCGGGGGCTTCGGGGTCCTTCGACTGCGATGCGCCGGTGCCCGTCGCACCTTCGCTCAGGATGACGGAGTTTGGGGGTTCTTCGAGGGGGATGGCCTGGAGCATCAGCGGCTGCGCGAAGAGTGAACTGCCGACGGAGGTCTGTTCTTTGACGGCGCGAACGCCCAGAGTGGAGAGGCGAGCGGGACCTGTGAGGCAGCCGGATTCGAGGAGGAAGATTGCGGCGGCGGGTTCGGCGTGACTCATGTTGGTTGGCGCCACGTACGAAATACAGGGGTCCTTCACTTCGTTCAGGATGACGACCTCATTTAATTTGCCCTCTAATAATTTGTCCTCTAATTTGTCCTCGGGTTCCGGGTTTGGTGGTGATGCTTTTTGGACGAGGATGGCGCGGAGTCTGGGGATGGGTTGGATGAGTTCGTCGGCGAGGGATGCGGCGGCTTTGACCTTCTGCCACTGCGCGTGGACCGCGGCGGCGCGCTCGAAGTCGAGTTCGACGGAGGCGTCTTCGCGGTCGGCGCTGAGTGGGGCGAGCATCGATTCGCCGCGGGTGTCGAAGAACGCTTTCACGGCGGCGGCTTCGGCGACGTAGGCGGAGGCGCCCTCGGGCGTGCAGGCCTGGTTGCAAGGCGCGAGGCACTTCTTCATCTCCTGGTATACGCAGCCGGGATGCTCGGGATACGGGGCGAGGTCCTCGACGCAGCGGCGCAGCTTGAAGAGATCGAGGACTGCGTCGCAGTAGCGGTCGGCGGCGGCGCGCGAGGGGAACGGGCCGTAGAAATTGGCGAGCGCACGCTTCGAGAGGCGGTTGGTGGAGTAGACGCGCGGGTAGGCGTTTTCGGCGGTGAAGCGGAGGAAGAACGGCGTGCGCAGCTTGAGGCGGCGGCGCGCCTGGTCGAGGCCGAAGATGGATGCGGCGGCGTAGTAGAGCGTGAGGGTGGACTCGAACTCGGAGCCGGTGATGGTGTAGTCGATGCGGGCTACACGGTCGCGAAGGTTGAGGCGCTTCGACTGTGAGTCGGGCGGGGCGAGGATGCGCGTGATGCGACGGCGAAGGTCAGCGGCTCGCGTGAGATACGGCTGGTCCTCTGCTCGCTGGCCATGCAGCGCGAAGACTCCGGGGAGCGCTGGGATCGCGCGCAAAACTTCGGGCGCGGTTTCGGGCGAGAAAGCTACAGACTGCTCGAATTGAAACGGCGCGGCCACAACAGGATTGTAGATGCCGCTGCTACATCGATGCGTGTTGCTGCTGGTGGAGTAGTTCGACGGAGCGCTTTTCGTCGATGTTGTGGCGGCGGCCGTCCTCGCTTGCGGTGGCGCCGGCTACGATGAGGTGGATGACCTGCTCGGGCGTCAGTTTGGGATCGAGCGCAAGCAGTTTGGCGGCGAGGTTGACCGTGGCGATGTCGATGGGGGCGGCGGCTCGTTCTTCGAGCGACGCGATGAGGTTGGTGGCGCGGAGTTCGGGGGAGAGCGCGGGGCTGACTCGATTCGCGGGTAGAACGCTGTCGGGCGTATCGGCGATGCCGGGGGCTTCGGGGTCCTTCGACTGCGATGCGCCGGTGCCCGTCGCACCTTCGCTCAGGATGACGGAGTTTGGGGGTTCTTCGAGGGGGATGGCCTGGAGCATCAGCGGCTGCGCGAAGAGTGAACTGCCGACGGAGGTCTGTTCTTTGACGGCGCGAACGCCCAGAGTGGAGAGGCGAGCGGGACCTGTGAGGCAGCCGGATTCGAGGAGGAAGATTGCGGCGGCGGGTTCGGCGTGACTCATGTTGGTTGGCGCCACGTACGAAATACAGGGGTCCTTCACTTCGTTCAGGATGACGACCTCATTTAATTTGCCCTCTAATAATTTGTCCTCTAATTTGTCCTCGGGTTCCGGGTTTGGTGGTGATGCTTTTTGGACGAGGATGGCGCGGAGTCTGGGGATGGGTTGGATGAGTTCGTCGGCGAGGGATGCGGCGGCTTTGACCTTCTGCCACTGCGCGTGGACCGCGGCGGCGCGCTCGAAGTCGAGTTCGACGGAGGCGTCTTCGCGGTCGGCGCTGAGTGGGGCGAGCATCGATTCGCCGCGGGTGTCGAAGAACGCTTTCACGGCGGCGGCTTCGGCGACGTAGGCGGAGGCGCCCTCGGGCGTGCAGGCCTGGTTGCAAGGCGCGAGGCACTTCTTCATCTCCTGGTATACGCAGCCGGGATGCTCGGGATACGGGGCGAGGTCCTCGACGCAGCGGCGCAGCTTGAAGAGATCGAGGACTGCGTCGCAGTAGCGGTCGGCGGCGGCGCGCGAGGGGAACGGGCCGTAGAAATTGGCGAGCGCACGCTTCGAGAGGCGGTTGGTGGAGTAGACGCGCGGGTAGGCGTTTTCGGCGGTGAAGCGGAGGAAGAACGGCGTGCGCAGCTTGAGGCGGCGGCGCGCCTGGTCGAGGCCGAAGATGGATGCGGCGGCGTAGTAGAGCGTGAGGGTGGACTCGAACTCGGAGCCGGTGATGGTGTAGTCGATGCGGGCTACACGGTCGCGAAGGTTGAGGCGCTTCGACTGTGAGTCGGGCGGGGCGAGGATGCGCGTGATGCGACGGCGAAGGTCAGCGGCTCGCGTGAGATACGGCTGGTCCTCTGCTCGCTGGCCATGCAGCGCGAAGACTCCGGGGAGCGCTGGGATCGCGCGCAAAACTTCGGGCGCGGTTTCGGGCGAGAAAGCTACAGACTGCTCGAATTGAAACGGCGCGGCCACAACAGGATTGTAGATGCCGCTGCTACATCGATGCGTGTTGCTGCTGGTGGAGTAGTTCGACGGAGCGCTTTTCGTCGATGTTGTGGCGGCGGCCGTCCTCGCTTGCGGTGGCGCCGGCTACGATGAGGTGGATGACCTGCTCGGGCGTCAGTTTGGGATCGAGCGCAAGCAGTTTGGCGGCGAGGTTGACCGTGTTGGGCGAGGCCATGGAGGTTCCCGAGAAGCGGACCTTGTAGCCGCCGGGCAGCGTGGACTCGACCTGGTAACCGTTGGCGTCGACGAGGACGGTGTCACCGTAGCTGGTGAAGCTGGCTTCGTCGCCGGCCTGATCGACCGCGCCGACGGTGAGCAGGTTGGGCAGCTTGAAGGACGACGGGATCATCTCGTTGAAGCCGCTGTTGGAGTCGGCGTTGCCGGCGGCGCAGATGAAGAGGATATCCGGAGCGCTTTTGATGGCTTCATAGAGGCCGTCGCGCTCGATGGCGAAGAGTTTCTTAGCGATGGCTTTGCGATCGGCAGCGTCCTTGCCCATGCCGTTTTTTTCGAGGGCTTCTTCGTCGTCCTGCGGGCCTCCGCCCCAGCTCATATTGACGACGCGGATGTGATTAGCGCGGAACCAGTCGACGTAGGCCTTGGAATCCTCGGCGGCGCGGCGGGAGAGTTCTTCGCTGGGAGCGAGCGGGACGTTGTGCCAGTCGAAGGTGATGCGGCCAACGGCGAGTCGGATGGCGGGGTTACCGCGGGCAGCGATGCCGGCTACGTGCGTGCCGTGCGAGTAGATGCTGAAGAACTCGAGCTGCTCGATGAAGGCTGGGACTTCGGCCGGGGACAGGGTGGAGAGTTTGTGCTTGAGGTCGGTGGCCTCAGGGCTGTCGATGGAGAGCTGCAGGTCGGAGAAGCCCTTGAGCTCGGCGACCATGCCCGGGAACTGCTTCTGCTGGTCGGCGTCGAGCGGTATGAGATAGCCGTGGGTGGGAAAGCCCTTGAGGTCGAAGGCGATGTCGTGCGGGTCGGCTCCGGGAGCGGGCGATGCGACGGTGTAGTCGCGGCCGGAGAAGAGGGCGAGATCGGAGCCGGAGTCCCAGATCGCGACGTTGACGGGAGTGAGCTTGTCAGTCCGTGTGAGAGTGACTTCGCGGGCCTCCCAGATGTCGGGCTTCTGAACGTTGTGGTCGGCGACGTCCTTGGTGAGGACGGCGAGCGTGGGCGCTTTGAGCGGGAGGATCTGTTTGAGGGCGACGCGGTCGCCGATGAGGCTCCAGGCCAGGTCGTTGGAGAGCTGATGGGCTTTGGCGAGTGCGGGCTCGATGCCGGCCTGAACGCTGCCGAGGACGAGGGATGGGCTCATAATCTCGGCACTGCTTTTGGACTCCTTGATGCGGTTTCCGACGATGGCCCAGGGCAGCGGATCGAGGCTCGCTGCATAGGCTTTGGCGAAGGCCTGCTCGAACGCAGGGCCGGAGGATTGGCCGCCGCTGGAGCGGGCGGCGATCATGGCTCGGGTGCGCAGACCGCTGATGAGTTTGGCGTCGGGCTTGTCTTCGAGGTCGCGGATCTGGTCGAGCGTGGCGAGCGAGGCTTTGTCGTCGCCGGCGAGAAGCTGTAGCGAGAGGCGGACGTTGAGCAGGTCGCGCATCGTTGCGTGGTCCTGAATGTCGTAGTCGTTGAGGACGGAGTCGATGTCGGTCTTGACCTTGTCGGCGAAGGCGTTGAAAGTGGCGTCGTCGGACTGGAGCAACGCGGTCGCTGTGCCGCTGATGGGGTAGTTGAAGCGCGGGAGATCGTCTTCGGTCTTGACGACTTTCTTCTGGGCGGCGAGCGGCAGTGTGGCGAGGAGCGCGAGGGAGGCGGCAAGGATGCCTGCGAGTTTGCGCGGATTGATATTCATGGGCTTTTTCTCGAAGGGGGATTTGACTGGCATAGTGTACGCTTCGGTTCGACGACTGGTTCCGCGGGAAGTCACTTCATTGTTATCTCAATTCTGGAACCGGTGTAGGTGACGGTCTTGTCGGTGATGGCGGTCTCGGATTCGCCGGTGCCGTGGGTGGGGCGGACCAGGATGATATGGAAGGTGGTCTGCCGCGGCATGTTGGGGTAAGTGCCCTGTCGGGTGGCGATGGTCAGGGTGCGGTCGGCGTCGGACCACGTGAGGGTGGTGGTGGCGTGGGCGCCGCGCTCATAGTTGTAGTTGTCGCCTTCGTCGCTGTAGAGAGTGAAGCTGCCGTCTGCGCCGGGATAGATGCGTAGTTCGATGGGGCCGTTGGGCTTTTCGTCGGCGTATTCCTCCTCGGGGCCGAGGGGAAGGATGGAGCCGGCGCGGATGTAGAGGGGGATGCGCTCGAGCGGGGCGGGGGCTTCGATGTGCTTGCCGCCAGGGAGCTTTTCTCCGGTCCAGAAGTCATACCAGGTGGTGGGCTTGTCCAAAGAGACGCGGGGCAGATAGACGCGGCGGCTGGTGGCTCCGGCTTCGAGGACCGGGTTGACCATCAGTGCCGGGCCGAACATGAACTGGGTGGCATCGTTCCAGGTGATGGGGTCGCTGCGAAAGTCCATGGGCAGCGGGCGCATCAAGGTGTAGTCGGTGCTTGATACCTGCCAGGCGAGCGAGTAGATGTAGGGCATCATGCGGTAGCGGAGCTTGTCGAAGTTGATGAGTGCGGGCTCGACGAGGGGGTAGGTCCACATCTCGTTGTGGGGGCGGTGGCCGTGCGAGCGGAAGACGGGGTTGAAGGTTCCGAACTGGAACCAGCGCAGGTAAAGCTCCTGGTACTCGGGCGAGTTGAGGTCCATGGTGGGCCAGTAGCCGCCGATGTCGGTAGTCCAGTAAGGCAGGCCGGAGAGCGCGTAGTTGAGGCCGCCGGCGACTTGATGCATGAGTCCCCAGAAGCTGGAGTAGACGTCGCCGGACCAGACGGTGCCGCCGACACGCTGCGAGCCGAGGAACGCGGAGCGGGTGAGCAGGAACACACGCTTCTGATCCGTGGTCTTGCGCCAGTTCTGCTGGATGCCTTCGTTGTGCAGCAGCGGGTAGATGTTGGTGTAGGCTGCGCCATTGCCAATGGCGAGCGTGCGCGTGGTGAGGATGGCGTCGCCGAGGTGCGGGTAGTATTCCTCGGGTTCGGCGGAGTCGAGCCAGAAGGAGTCCCAGCCTTGCGCGAGGAGCGGACCGTCGAGGTTCTGCCAATAGATGTCGCGGGCGTGCGGACTGCTGGCATCGTAGACGTGTGCGTTGGCGAGGAGTAGGTGTTCGGCGTCGAGCTTTTTGTAGGTTTCGGCGGCGGGATCCATCATGCCCCAGGTGGAGATCATAGTGTGGAAGTGTTGGGCGTGGAGCTTGGCGAGATCGGCCGGGACGTCGTGGTAGTTGGCATTGAAGACGGGGTCGCCTTCGTTCTTCCACCAGAACCAGTCCTGCACCATGGTGTCGATGGGGATGTGCTCGGCGCGGTAGCGAGCGGCGATGTCGTTGATCTCGTCGAGCGAGGTGTAGCGGTCCTTGGACTGGATGAAGCCGTAGCTCCAGCGCGGAAGCATGGGCGCGTGGCCGGTGAGCGAGCGGTAGTCGTGGACGACAGCATCGAACTCGGGGCCGTAGAGGACGAAGTAGTCGATGCCGTCGGCGGCGATCGAGTCGAGCTTGAGTTCGAGCGGGAAGCGGTTGTCCATCGTGGTCAGGCTCGCGGTGTTCCACATCACGCCGTAGCCGTTGGTGGAGACGAGCATGGGGATGGCGATGTCGGTGTTGTTCTGGCCGAGCTCGACGGTGGCGCCGCGATAGTTGAAGAGGCCGCTCTGGTGTTGGCCGAGACCGTAGATGGCTTCGGTCTGGTCGGGCGAGAAGCGGTCAGTGATGTGGTAGGTCTGCTGGCCGTTAAGCGTGACGGGCGTGTAGGTGCGCGGGACGGAGTTGCCTTCGCGGAGGAAGGTTTTGCCGGCCGCGGTGGCGAAGGTGAGGTTGCCTTTGTCGAGGGCGAGCGAGACGGTGATGGCTGCGGTCTTCAGCGTGGCGCGCTTGGCGTCCTGGGTGAAGTCGAAGTGAGCGCCGGGGCGGGCGTTGTCGAGCAGCCAGGGTTGTGCGGGCTTCGCGTCGCTGGATTGCGGGCGAGTGACGATGTGGACGATGGTGTCGGCGCAGACGGTGACGCGCAGGGTTTCGGAGCCGAGGCTGGCGTCGAAGCCGGTCGCGGTTTGGGTGATGGTCGCGACTGGAGGAGTTGGGAAGCTCTGGCCGGGAATCTGGGCAATTGCATTGGCGGTTGCGGTGAAGGTGAGGGCGACGAGAAGATTGCGCATCGAGAGCATGTACTTTTTTATTCCGGTTGAGCCGAAATTGCGAGAGCGCTTCATGGTCGTAGATCTTTCAGCAGTACGAACAGGTGCAAGGGATCGCTGCGCGACGGCACGAAGTCGAATTGTTCGTAGTAGCGCCGGGCGGCTTCATCTTTGGCATGAACTGCGAGTGCGCGGATGCCGGCAATGTCAGCGGCTTGCAGAGTGCGTAAGACTGCGTCCCGCAGAAGCGCGCGACCGACTCCCTTTCCATGGAAAGCCTTGTGAACGGCGAGGCGAGCGAGGAGCATGAGAGGGATCGGGTGTTTTGCGAGTCCCTTTTTCAGGCGCTCGGGAGCATCCGCATATTCCACTTGAGCGACAGCCAAACTGTAGTAGCCTGCGACGGCACCCTTAACGACGCCAACGTACGTCTGCGCTGCGTTCGCGCCCTGATTCTGCAGGGCATGCTTTTGCATCCAGCGGTTCAGATCGGGCTGCCCACAGTCGAATACGTCGAGTAGATGATCGCGGCGCAGTTTTTCAATGATCCGGTCTTCACTCACCGTTCAGCGTTACGATCGAAGAAGCCCGGTTCATTCAAAAGTCTAAGCAATCTGGGTCGCGGGCGCACGGGTTCATCGAGCGCAGACTGAAACGCAGCCCAAGCCTCGGCATTTAGCTCGAACACACGCCGGTCGGCGAGGGTTTCATCGGCACGCATGATTGCGCTCTCCATCACGAAATCGCTCATAGAGCGGCGCGAGGCGGAAGCTGCCGCCATGAGCTTTGCCTTCGCAGAGGGAGATACGCGGACATCAAGCTTTTCCGTTCGTCGCTCCGAAGCGGTAGTCGCCATTTAGCTTCTCCAATCCTCATTGTTCAATGACTGTACGTACATTGTCAAGACAGTATTATTAGCTGCCGGCGATGGTCATTCCTTCGATGCGGAGGGTGGGGGCGGCGGAGGAGCTGCGGAAGACGAGGTCGTTGCCTATGGCGGAGATGTTGCGGTACATGTCTTTGAGGTTGCCGGCGATGGTGATCTCCTCGACGGGGTAGGCCAGCTCGCCGTTTTCGATCCAGAGACCGGCAGCGCCCTGGGAGTAGTCGCCGGTGACGAGGTTGACGCCGAAGCCCATGGTTTCAGTGATGTACAGGCCGTTGGGGACGTCGGCGATGATTTGCTCGGGGGTGAGCGTGCCGGGCTGCAAGAAGAAGTTGCCGGCACCGATGCCGGGGTTCGAGGCGAGCGAGCGGCTCGCGTTGCCGGTGGAGGCGGCGAGGCCGAGCTTGCGGGCGGTGTAGGTGTTGGTGACGTAGCTCTTGAGAATGCCGTTTTCGACGAGGACGGTGCGGCGGGTGGGCAGACCTTCGCCGTCGAAGGGCGAGGTGCCGAAGCCGCCGGTTTTGATGCCGTTAGAGTGGTCAAAGATGAGGGTGCCGTCGTCGATGACGGTGATGTTGTCGCCGGCGACTCGCTTGCCGAGCTTGTCGGCGAAGAAGGTGGCGTGGCGATAGATGGCGTCGCCGTTGGCGGCATCGAAGATGTTGCCGATGATGGAGCGGGCGATCTCGGGCGCGAAGACGACGGGGGCCTGCTGGGTCGGAACGCGGCGGGCACCGAGGCGGCGGAGGGTGCGGCGGGCGGCTTCGTGGCCGACGGCGACGGGGTCTTCGAGCAGCCGGGTGGAGCGGGCTGAGGAGTACCAGTAGTTGCGCTGCATTTTGCCGTCGGTGTCATGGGCGATGGGCTGGGCGGAGAAGCCGCAGTAGGAGCGACGGTACTCTCCGGTGAAGCCGCGGGAGTTCATCATGATTTTGTGCGAGGTGGCAGTGTCGAAGTCGCCTCCGCCGGAGTTCTGGATGCGGGTGTCGAAGGCCATGGCGGCGGCCTCAACCTCGCGTGCTATACGGATGCGGTCGGCGGGGGCTTGCTGGTTGACGTCGTCGAAGTAGAGGTGCTGGGCGGCGACGTCGTGCTGACCGAAGGCTTCGGGGTCGGGGAGGCCGGCGAAGGGATCTTCGCTGGTTATGCGGGCGAGGGTGACGGCGCCATCGACGAGACGGGTGATGGATTCAGGCGAGAAGTCGGAGGAGGAGGTGGAGGCGGTGCGCGCGCCTTTTTGGGCGGCGATGAAGACGCGGAGGCCGACGGCGCGGGAGCCGGATTCCTTGAGAGTTTCGACATGGCTGAGGCGGACGCGGGTTGCGAACTCGTCGCCTTCGTAGACGACGGCTTCGGCGTCGGTGGCTCCAGCTTTGAGGGCTCGGGCGAGGACGTCGGCGGCGAGCTGGCGGAGGTCAGTTGCTGCGATGGTTTCGGTCGGCAAAGGCGGTTTCCTCGGTGGATCGAAAGGGGGAACCCCCTCTCCGTAAATGGCTAAAGTATCAAAAACAAAGGAGTAATAATTTGGTACATACCATTGGTATATACCAAATGCGGAGATTTGGGGTCGTCGTGGCGGGGAAGAACGGATGGCTGAGTCCGACCGCAGCGGGAAGAACACATAGATTGCCCCTACAACTATTCTACTGGATTGGACCGTACGGTTACGCCAAGTCTATTTCGATTGAAATGAGCGGCTTAGGCCGTTTGGGGAGTTGACGCGCGAATTTGCTGAAGCCTTGGCCAGGCAGATAATCTTGTCGGCGGCAACTACTAACCTTGTTCCCCGCCGACCGACTCCACGGATTTTGACTCAATTTGACCGCAGGCGGTCGTCCTACTGGACGGTTAGCCGCACCGAGGTGCTATGAGTCGTGCCGCCGCTGCTTCCCCGGATCCTTAACGTAAAGGTACCGGTTGATGTCGATGTGCTGGTGTTTACCGTCATTGTGGATGTCCCAGGACCTGTGACGGAGGTGGGGCTGAAACTGGCGCTGGAGCCGGAAGGCAGCCCGTGAACTGAGAATGCCACCGTTCCATTGAAGCCGTTGGTCGCCGTCACGGTCACCGTGTAGCTAGTGCTGTTGGGTCGCGTGACCGTTTGCGAAGACGGAGAGGCCGAGATAGAGAATCCCGGCGGGTTCGTCGAGTTCACGACCAAAGTAACGGTCGTGGAGTGACTGGTGCTTCCGTTGGTTCCGGTAATCCTAAGCGTATAGGTTCCAGTCGGGGTGGTCGAACTGGTAGTGACGCTCATGGTGCTGCTCCCCGAGCCGCCGGAGATCGGATTCGGGCTGAATGAGGCGTTGGCGCCAGTGGGAAGCCCGCTTGCGCTCAAGGTCACACTGCCGTTAAAACCGCCCGAGGGAGTCACCGTCGCCGTGTAACTGGTCGAATTGCCCTGCGTGACTGTTTGCGAAGACGGAGATGCCGAGATCGAGAATCCCGCCGTCGAGTTCACGACCAGAGTAACTGTGGTGGAGTGGCTGGTGCTCCCGTTGGTTCCGGTAATCCTAAGCGTATAGGTCCCAGGCGGTGTGCTCGAACCCGTAGTGACGCTCATGGTGCTGCTGCCCGAGCCGCCGGTGATCGGATTCGGGCTAAACGTCGCGCCGGCGCCCGAGGGCAGCCCGCTCGCGCTCAAGGTCACACTGCCATTGAAGCCGTTTGAAGGGGTCACTGTAGCCGTGTAACTGGTCCCATTGCCCTGCGTAACCGTTTGCGTGGACGGAGAGGCCGAGATGGAGAAGTCCGGCGGGTTCGACCAGTTCACGACCAGAGTAACTGTGGTGGAGTGGATGAGGCCGGCGCTGGTTCCGGTAATAGTGAGCGTATAAGTTCCAGTCGGCGTAGTCGAACTCGTAGTTACGCTTAGGCTGCTGCTCCCCGAGCCGCCAGTGATCGGATTCGGGCTGAACGTGGCATTGGCGCCGGTCGGCAGCCCGTTCACGCTCATGGTCACATTGCCGGTAAAGCCGTTCGACGGAGTCACCGTCGCGCTGTAATTGGTTCCAGTGCCCTGCGTGACTGTTTGAGTAGCTGGCGTCGCGGAAACCGAGAAATCCGCCGTCTGTGGGCCGCAGGTGGGGTATTTGAACGACGCGAAGTAGGTACTCCAGTTGAAGCTGCCATCCGACGGCAGGAACTCGTTTGTGTACCAGAAGGTGCAGTCGTCGGAGGGGTCGATGCGCATGGCGCTGTAATCGCCCCAGCGGGACAAGCCTCCCGTTTGCGAGCCGGGACCCTCGATCATGCTCGTTTCAGCTCTCAGTGTGTTCAGGGGATCGGCGGCCTCGCGCCCGGTGTAGCGGATGGCGGGGTGGATGCTGGTGTTCGATGCGCTGTAGCCAATGCCGATATCGCCTGCCGAATCCTGAGCCGCGCTGCCCATCCAGCGAAAGGTGGAGTCCGGGGCGTAGGTGCCCTGCTGGTACACGTTGAATGCGACGCTCGTCGATACCGGCGCGCGCAGTTCATACCAGCGCACACCCACCGACGACCCAGCCGTGACTGAATGGTTGAACACCAGGGCTTCATGATCGCCAAAGTTGCGGAACGCCAGACGGTACATCGGGCGGTCGCCCAGCGAATCGAGTTGCTGCGAGGTCCCGACTTGGGGAATGCATGTGCCGCCGCTGCCGCATGCCTGGACGAAGCTGGATACCGCAATGTCCGGGGTCTGGGTCATGGTAGAGGCGTTGGGATTGGCGAAATTCGGGGCCAGGGCCCAGATTCTCAGGCTGCTCAACGTCTCGTAGGTGAGAAAGTAGCCCGGCGTGCCATCCAGGGGCGCAGCCGAGCCGTCCAGGTCGGAAGGCAGATAGTTGGCGTCGTTGCTGATGGTGTAGCAGATTCCCTGTGCCGTCGGGTCGCCGACCAGCATCTTGGTCCGGTCGAAGGCGCAGGTCTGGGCGCCGATGAAGCTCGCACCGTTCGCGAACAGGTTGGCCGTGTATAGATAGGCGCCGTTGGTGGCGGTGGGCCAGACCCCGAATTTGGGGTAGTCGTTCAGCGTTGAACCGTAGGAATAGGAATAGAGCCAGTACGCCCCGGTTGGATCGGGGGTCTGCGAGATGGCGATGCACTCAGAGTAGGGAGCGGCCGTTCCGCCCAACTGGGTGACCAAAAAGCGGTTGGCGAGCTTGTCGTACTGGGCCACCACATCGCCGGCGTTCTGGGTGGCACAACCATTGCCGCTACCGAGCGGGGCCCACAGAGAACTGAGGGAGAACGGTCCGGAGATCAACGTGCCGCTCTTGTTGTAAATGGCATACCGAGAGTTAACCGTTTGCAGGATGTGGTTCGGTCCCACGGCCATGTTGGTGTCCGGGGGCGCGAAGCCGTTCGCTCCCACGCCCGCGAAGCGAGCCCCGTCGACCGCGCTGACCACAGGGCCAGCCGAGGACTGCAAGGCGTCGTCATGGTCGCCGGAAGCTCCATCCTTCGGCAGGAGATGGTGATTGCGGACCTTGCGGTCGTTCTCGTTCGAGTCGTCCCTGCCGTCGCGCAGAGGCTGGGAAACCGTCACGTTGTCTGGAGATATCACCGAGAAAATCGCGGTCTGAGCCGAGGCAACTAGCCCGGAAAGCCAGATCGAGGCGACGCTTGCTACAAATAGGGGCGACTTTTTCATTGAAGCCTCCTTGAGGGTATCCGACGCCAGCGGCAGCCCGGCAACAAAAGTCACCAAGCAACCTTCTAATTTTGGTCGTGCTTGATCGTTCCAGGCCTACGATCGAGTGCTATGCCGCTCCGCAGCACTTGGGCCGCATCCCCCAGCCGGTCATGTAGAGATGGCCCTGAAACTCTCGGTGTCCCATTGGGGAGCTTGGTGAGAATCTCTCTTTTGGTTGCGATTTGTCAAGTAAGAGTTCAACGTATTTTCGGGGGCTCCACCCATGACAGGGGCTGGCACGATAACCCCACTCATGACGATGAGGCTGTCATGAATGGGGCACCCGGACTGCAGGGGACGGGATTCGATCCGACGATGCGCCGAGGCGGTGAAGATGCGCCGTCGATGGAGGAAGAACTGTACCAGCTAGGTCTGCAGTTGGTGCCGACGAAGGCACCCGTCGAGCGGATGGCGATCGACCATATCGAGAAACCGGAAGAAGATTAGCAGCGGCCGGGATCACGAGGTTGCGGGACTTTCTATCTCCGCACGGGCTCCGCAACGGCTTAGAGCTTGCTCTATCGCAGTGGCTGCGAGTGGGGCCATGATTTTGTAGCCGGCATGGTTGGGGTGGATACCGTCTTCCGAGAGCGCAGGCTGCAACAGGCCGTGCTGATCGGCCATGGGTTCGAAGTAGTCGAGGTAGATGTCACCGACAGATGCGCAATAGTCCCGAAGCCAGGCATTGAGAGCGAGAATCTGTTCCAGAGGCCGGCTTTCGAGGTATTCAGGGACTGCGCCGTTGACGGGCGTTATCGATGAAAACACGGTTGCGATGTTGTGGGCGCGGGCCAACTCGGAGAGCGTTGCGTAATTTCGCGCAATGTCGGCTATTGAAATTGGGCCGGTGTTGCCGGCGATGTCGTTAGTGCCGGCCAGGATGATGACGACATGGGGGTGCAGCTCGATCACATCCTGGCGGAAACGAAGCAGAATCTGCGACGTGGTGTGGCCGCCGATTCCGCGGTTGATGTAACGCTTCCCGGGAAAGTAGCGGTCGAGGTTCCAGCAGTCGGTGATGGAATCGCCAAGGAAGACAACGCGCTGCTCGCCTGGCCGGGGCCGTGTGAATGCGGAGTTCGCGGCGCGGAAGCGTCCCAGTTCGCCGAAGTCGGTCACGTAGAGCCCTACCTTGGACCGCAGGTACTGATCGCGCATGGGGCGCGCCGGCGTGGCTATGGGGTCCGTCGTGTTGTTCAAAAGAAAGTTACCGATGAGGACGCCCTGTTTTTCGCGTACAGCGCGAAACAGGTTCTCGTTGCAGGCCGCCAGGGGAGGGCAAAGAGCGTCGACTTCCGGGGATACATTGTGCGGCCTGCCGCCGCCGCAGCCTTCCTCGCGAGCTTGCATGAAATCGAAGACAGGCTTGTTGGTGGCGGGCATCTTGCCGGTTCCGCCGGTGAGGATCATGCACTCGTAGTCGTCGTGTGGCGGAGTCAATTGCGAAGAGAAGAAATATGGCTTGCCCAGTTCCTGCAACCGCCTTTCGAGATAGGGAAGGCTGGAAGGCAGTCCGAGAACGCAGAACGAGTTGTACCGTTGGGCGACAAAGTCGACGGCTGCGCGATTGAGGAGAAAGGAACAGAAGTGAGGCATTTCCGCCAGGACAAAACGATTTCCGGGCTCGCCGTCGCGTTTGTGGAACGTGCCCTCGTGTTGATGGATGAAGTCCAACAAAACGTCGCGAAACCGGTCCACCCAGGCATGGTCCTGTGCCTTCTCCGCATCGGAGACAAAGTCGCGGTAGTCACGAAAGTCCCACTGCTCCGTATAGGTGCGATAGGCGGAGTGGAATGCCATTTTCAGAACTGGAGTTTGAAGGTAGTTCTCAATTTTCTTTAACGAGGGGTTGATGGTTTCCGGTTTGATATCGCGGCCGAGGATAAAGAATCGCGGCAGCAAGTGATGGTGCTGGGTGTAGCGCTGCATGCGATGACCGAGAAGTTCCGCGTCCGGGTGCATTGCGAATTGGTGATCGAGCGCCGGATAGGCGCAGAAGGGCGGCACGCGGAAGTTGTCCTCATCGTCGACCAGGATGAGGCTTGCCTTTTTTATTTTCTGCAAGACGGACGAGACTGCTGCGTATGCGGGGCCGGGGTTCCTGGGCAGGAAAAAGTCGTGGAAGATGAGGTCGGAAAACAGGATGGGCGCCGGGGGAACGCTGATCTGTTCCACGTGGACCGGACAGCCGACTGCTTTTGCGATTGCGCTCAGAAACGCGTCGTCGAAGAAGGGACGGGGCGCTCCGAAGCCCAGCCTTGAGCCGTCGACTAGTGCCACGATGGAAAAGACCTTCGTTTCCGCCGGTGCGGGCGAGTCTTTACCGGATGAAGCTAAGCGCGCGAGCGTGAGATCAGGGGCGTATGCAATGCCGCGCTCTTCACAGAGGAGTCTGAGAACGAGTTGACCGAGGGAATCCAGTTCTTCGTTGACTGGCTGGTCCAGGGGAATGCCGGGAAAGTGGTTGGCCAGTTCAAGGGCAAAGTCCGCGTTTGCACTCGAGCCCGGCAAGATGTGGAGATCGGATTGGCAGGCGCGCCAGTCCTCCAGAGTTTTTCGGCGGTTGATCTTGCCCGAAGAAGTCTTGGTGATGAACAGCGGCGGGACGAAGTGTACTTCGAGCCACTCAACGCCGGTTGTCTCGCGGATGAGGCGGGCCGGCTCAGGAGAGTGCTCCCACTCCCAGAAATCGGCGCGTTCGATCAGGAACAGCGCCTTTTCGGTCCCGATAAGAGGGTCGAAGGTGGCCAGGGAGGCTATGCGACCCGCCGAACCCGGAAACAACCTGCCGAGGGCGAAGTCGAGATCGTTCAAGAGAAATTTTCTTCCGCCGATGTTGGTCAGGTCCTGCTTGCGGCCGGTAACGACGACCTCTCCGTCGTGAATGAAGCCCAGGTCGCCGGTAGGATAGAAGCCGTCGTCATCGCGAATATCGTCGCCGCCCTCGTAAGCCTGGAGGGAATAGGGGCTGCGCACGAACAATTCTCCAGCGACTTCCCTGATCTCCGTGCCGGGGATGGGGGGACCGCAACTGACGTGGCGGCGTCCGGATTCTTCAAAGATGCGCATGCCCGCACTCTGGGTGACGGCGAACACGTTCTCCGCCATGCCATAGCAGGTTGAGATCGTGGCCGGGCCGGCGCCTGTTTGCTCGATAAACCGCTCCAGGGTGGCAGCGTAAGTTGCTTCCGAACAACTGATCCAATGGCGCATGGTGGGAAACGGACCCGATTTACCGGCCTTGGCCATGACCTCAAAACCAAAATTCGGCATATAGCAAATGCTGCCGCGGTGACTCTGGATCGCGTCGAAGAGCAGTTTCGGCTGATGCACCCAGGTGATGGGATCGATGAGGACGATGGGGAGACCAAGCAGAAGGGGCATGACGAAACAGGCTACGAAACCCATGTCGTGGTAGAGAGGGAGCCAGGAGACGATGCAGTCGCCCGGTCCGAGGCGCAGGACTTCGTTGTACCGGGAGGCGTGTTGTGAGAGAGCGTTGAAGCTGAAGCGAATGGGTTTCTTGAAACCGGTTGTCCCGGAGGAAAGTTGCAGGATATCTCCTTCGGCGGGGAAGATCAGCCCGGCTTTGGAATCGGTATTGGGCGATGTCTCGATGCGATCGAGGAACGCACAGCGGGCCAGCTTATCGGGGGCATGGGCGGAGAGTTCCGCCGAACAGAGGAGTGCCGTGACGCCGCATTTGGAGAGGGTATCGCGAACCGAGTCGAGCCAATACGCCTTGCTCATCTTTTCGGTAGGGTATTGAAGCATCAACGGCACCCTGCCCGCCGCCAACACACCCAACCAGCCGAGCACCAGCTCCGGACTGGTGCGGAAGACGAGGCCTACTGTGCTCGACGCGGGGGCGAGCTGCGAGACGATGTCTGCAATACGTTGGATTTGGCTGCCACATTGGGAGAGGTCGAGTGTGAGTTCGGACTTTGCGTCCAGGAAGGTTATCTTCGGCAATGTTGCGAGTTGAAGCATCCATATTCTCCCAATTGAAGGGTTCACTTTTCAGAATCGATTGAAGCGAACCTCGCCGAAATGATCTTTGCACTTTTCATGCCGTACGCGCCAGGTCAATGGATTCAGCAAGTTATGGTTTGCGCGCGGGCGATTTTGATTAGAAGGATATGAGCGAACACTGGGTTTTGGTTAAGTGAGGGAGACGGCATTGTAGATGGATGTGGAGGAGGACGACGGGGGCGAGGCGGCCGGGCGGCCCAAAATTCGCTGAAAACTAGTTTTTACCAGTAAAATTAGCTGCGTTTGGTGGGAGGTTTCTTTTGGGCGATAAGCGAGAGAGCATGCGGAATGACGGTGTGGATATGGATCGTCGGACGCTGCTGAAGTTGGGGGCGTCGGGGCTGGCGGCGGCGGGGAGCGTGGGCCTTCTGCCTCGGCTTCTTGCGGAGCAGGGGGCAGGCAACAAGGCCGAGGCGAGGCCGGTCGTGTTGCGGTCTGCGTCGTTGGAGGTGCGGCTGGATGCGGCGGTGGGTGTGCCGACCGAGTATCGGCTGGTGAAATCGGGTGTGCGGTTCAATGGTGGGGAGCCTGGGACGGCGTTGAATGTGCGGCTGTGCCGAAGGGAGCCCTGGGAGTTCGCCGGGGTTGCGGTGCGGTCGAGCGGCAGCAAGGTGTCGAAACAGAGCGTCGATTTCCACTTTATTGCGGAGTACGCTCCCGGCGCTGCTGCCGCGGATTTTACGCTGCGATATGCGGTCGAGGGCAGGACCGTGCGGGTGACGCTGGAGGAGGTGCATGAGCGCGCGGGATTTGAGTTGATCTCGATTTCGATGCCGTCGCTGGTGAGCGTCGATGAACAGGACAAAGAGGCATGGTTGGCTCACGGAGATGCGGGCGGCGACGTGGTGGCGCTCGCGGACGCGAAGGTAGGGAAGCTGGGATTGAACAGCTTCTGGGGGGAGATCAACGGAGTGCTGCCAGTGGTGATGGTGGGCCACTCGGGGGCGGTTTGCGTGCAGGAGACGACTGCGTTTATGGATGGGACGCTGTTGTCGGTGGTAGGGGAGGTTCCGGCGCGGCACGCATGCATGGGAACGACGAAGGTGTATCGCGTGGACGGCGGCGCATGTTACGACATGAACCTTGGGCGCGGCGCTGCGAAGAGCTGTGGGAACCAGGCGACGCCGAACCTGATGGCGGGGCAGCAGTCGGCGTGCCGGCTGGATTTTTTGGAACCGGCTGCGGGCTCGTCGGCGCTGAGTTGGGTGGATGGGGCGAAGCTGGTTCGGGCGCGGATGCCGGCGATTCCGAATCATTTTTACGACGACAAGTTCATCTATGGGATCCGGGTGGATGAACCTAAGTTTCCTAAGCCCGGCGCGACGTTTGAGCGGTGCGAAGAGATGATCCGCACGGTGCATGCGTTGACGGATGGGGCGCCGCAACTGGTGCATCTGTGGGGCTGGCAGTTCCAGGGGAAGGATACCGGGTACCCGGCGGTGAATGTGGTGAATGAGCGCATCGGCGGATATTTCGGCATGATGCGGCTGATGGAGCGGATGAAGGCGCTGAATGCGACGGTGAGTTTGTCGGATAACTACGACGATGCGTATCGCAGCAGTCCGGCGTGGAATGAGGGGATGATCGCGCGGAAGCCGGATGGCGATCTGTGGAAGAGCCGCGCATGGACTGGCGAGGAGTCGTATATCCAAGGGCTGGCGAAGTACATGGAAGGGCCAGGAACGGAGCGGGTGCGGTATACCTGCGAGCGGTACAAGCTGCCCGGCACGATTCATGTGGATGTGCTTTCGTACTATGCGATCCGGAACGACTGGGACGCGAAGCATCCGGCGAGCGGGATACGCAATCTGGTGGCGGGGCGGTATCGCGTGCTCGAGGAGTTCAAGAGGCATGGCGTGGATGTGACGTCGGAGGGGTTGCGCTATCCGATGATTGGGAAGATGAGCATGTGCTGGTATGCCGGAGGACCGACGCCTTGTCCGTTTGGTGGGAAGCCGGTGCCGATGCTGTCGTTGATCTATCGCAAGAGCGCGGTGTGGGGGCGCGCTGGGAACGCCGGCGATCTTCCACTGCTGCTGATGATGTTCTACGGCGAGGCGCAGCACAGCATCTTCAATGGCGATGCGCCGGTGGAGCGCATGTTGGACTCGTTTTATCTGGCGATGGTGCCTTGGTTCCGGCTCCACATGCTCAACGTTGAGGGATTTGAGCGGGCGGGGGAGCGGACAGTGACGACACTGGAAGGAACGGGGAATCGCGTGGCGATCGATTGGGAGAAGAAGAGCTACAACGTTGTGTTGGATGGGGCCGAGGTGGCGCGGGACGGTGCGACTTTGTGTCCGCTGGGTGCGGACCGCATTGCTATGTATTCGATTGCGGACGGTCCTTTGACGGCGACCCTGCCGACGGGGTGGAGTCCGCAACGGGTCAGCGTGTTGACGCTGTCCGCGGAGAAGAAGGAGCCAGCGAAGTTCAAGGTGGACGGACGGCGAGTGACGGTCGAGATGCAGGCTCGGTGGCCGGTGATGGTTTACAAGGGGATCTAGCCGGCGAGCCAGGCTTCGGCTTCGGGGCGGGTGCGGAAGAGCTTGATCTGCTCCCTGCCGCCGTTGAGTTCGTGGTAGGTCTGCATGAGACGCATCGTTCGGTAGGTTTCGCGCGCGGGGGCGATAAAGGCGCGGCGCGACGAGGGACCGAAGCTGTGGTCTTTGGCGAGTTTTGTGACTTCGAATGCGGTCAGAGCGAGGCGGGTTACTTCGTGGCCGTCGTAAATCTGGTTGAACTCAGGCCTGAAGTTGGGGTCGTTCATGAACTCGTTGCGGGCTGCGATGATTTCGTCGTAGGTGACGATGCCCCAGGCGCGGCCGACGACCAGTCTGCGTGCTGGATCGACTTCGCAGTGGCAGGGCATGTGGGGATGATAGGCCAAGTGGGGCGAAATCACATTAACAGGAGAGTTCGAGGCGCCAGGCGCCAGCGACGAGGTATTAGGTACGAGGTTCCAGGTGGTAGGAGACCCCACCCATGACGATGGAGCTGTCACGGATCGGGCACCCGATTGGGTCGGCGTGATAGGATTTTCGGCAATTGAGGAGGTATCGATGAGCCAACTTTCGCGTCGTGAATTTCTGAAGGCTTCGGTTGCTGTTGGGGCAATTGGCAGCGTGGGTGTTCTGCCGATGCAGGCGGCGACGCGCTCGGCTACCGACATGGTGACGTTGGGCAAGTCGGGGATGAAGGTGACGCGGCTGGCGTTCGGCACGGGGACTAATAACGGCCATGTGCAGGCTGCGCTGGGGCAGCAGGAGTTCACGCGGCTGATCCGCTACGCGTATGACCGCGGGATACGGTTCTTCGAGACAGCGGAGGCGTATGTGACTCCGGGGATGCTGGGCGAGGCGCTGAAGGGGCTGCCGCGGGAGAGCTACCAGTTGATGAACAAGGTGACGACGGACGAGGGCGTCGATCCGAAGGAGCGGTTCGACGATATGCTGCGGGCGTCGAAGGCGGATTACTTCGACATTATGCTGCTGCACTGGCAGCATACGCCGGACTGGGTATCGGAGACTGCGCGGTGGCAGGATGGGGTTCTGGAGGCGCAGCAGAGGAACCTGATCCGGACGCGTGGGGCGTCGGTGCATGGGCTGCCGGCACTGAGGCAGATGCCGGGGAACAAGTGGCTGGAGGTGGCGATGATCCGGATGAACCACAACGGGACGCGGATGGATGGGCCGTCGGGGACGCAGAATAGTCCGAACGTGGCTGAGGTGGTGGAGCACGTGAAGCAGGTGAAGAAGGATGGGATGGGTGTGATCAGCATGAAGCTGGTGGGGGAGGGGTCGTTCGTTGATCGAAGCGACCGGCAGGCGGCGCTGCGGTTTGCGTTCCAGCAGGCGGGGGTGGACTGCGTGACGGTGGGGTTCAAGAATGCGCAGGAAGTGGATGAGGCGATCGAGAATTTGAATCTGGCGCTGGCGTAGGTGTGGTTTGCGGGTGCGAAGGCCCAGGGTTGAAACCCTGGGCTTTTTCGTGGTCCGTTACCGCGGGCTCGAAGCCCGCTGCTACTCCGGAAAAGCTAAAACGCTGCTCGTCCGACTAGACGGCTTTACGCTGGAAGGTTGTTTTTTTGGTGTTGGCGAAGGAGTCCTTCGCTTTGAAGGAGGCGACGGATGCGGTGGGGACGGGCTTGGCGCCGGTTTTGGCGTTAGCCGCCTTTTCGCGGAGTGCCTGGAGTTTTTGGGCTTTGCGACTGAGTCCGCCGATTTTGATGGAGCCGGGTTTGGGGATGAAATCGCTCATGAGGAAATTTTCTCATGAGTGGGAATAGACTGCGGGCGTGGGAATTTCGGAAGTATATAGGTTGCAGCTCTTGGCAAATCACGAGACGGATAATTCAGCAGGAGACGGATGAGGAGGTGGACAGCAGCCTGCAGGCTTTTTAGGAAACGCTCGGGGCGAATCCATTCAATTTCGTCGAACCGCTCAAAATCCTTTGTGTTGAAGGTTAGGATTCGCGGGGTTCGATTAGCGAGCATGATCGAAACCAACCTCGCATCATGGACCTGGGTCCCCTGCACACGGTGTTTGAGCGGGAGAATGCGCCAGGCCACGTGGCT
>Ga0207100_1094_pt1 | contig 21136 bp, 16 predicted proteins | sample Alteio_BWMinHeat_82_FD_153520 | JGI IMG/M metagenome (GOLD analysis project Ga0207100, IMG submission 153520) | Enriched cells from forest soil in Barre Woods Harvard Forest LTER site, Petersham, Massachusetts, United States -... | ecosystem: Environmental > Terrestrial > Soil > Temperate forest >...
CCATACTGTACAGCGCTTCATGGCAGGGGAATCCGGTGGAAGTGTTCACTGCCCGTCCCGAGAGTTCGGAATCCCGCGCTTTGGGCATGAGCCACACCCAGCTTATGTCGGTCTCGTCGAGCGGAGAAATGGCTGTGCTGCTGGACAATCATCCGATTGGCACGTGGGTCAGCGTCGGAACGCTGGCGCGAGCGCCGCTTGCCGGCGGTGCGCCGCGCGAGGTCGTCGATCAAGTCCAATGGGCCGATTGGGGGCCGGACGGGAACAATGTAGCCATCGTCCGGGACGTAGGTGGTCGAAACCGCCTGGAGTATCCGCCGGGGAAAATGCTGTACGAAACTGGCGGCTGGATCGGGCATGTGCGGCTGTCTCCCAAGGGAGATTTCATCGCTTTTCTGGATCACCCGATTCAGGGAGATGACAGCGGGTCCCTTGCTGTTGTCGATCTTTCCGGAAAGAAAAAGACATTGTCGGATGGTTGGTACAGCAGTCAAGGCTTGGCCTGGTCGCCGGATGGAGAGGAAGTCTGGTTCACGGGAAACAAATCGGGAATTGATCGCGCCTTGTACGCCGTCTCCCTCGCGGGCAAGGAGCGCCTGGTAGCGCGGATGCCCGGTACGCTGATGCTGCTTGATATCTGGAAAGATGGTCGGCTACTGCTGAATCGGGCGAGCTGGCGCCGTGAATTGACGGCCGTTGCGGATGGCAAGGAACGCGATTTGACCTGGCTGGATTATTCGTACCCCGCCGATATTTCTGCCGACGGCAAGACTTTATTATTTGACGAAGAAGGTGGGGGCGGCAGCCTGGCGTACGGAAAATCCGGTGGGCTTAGCTATGCCGTGTACCTGCGAAAGACGGATGGCTCTCCGGCCGTGCTCTTAGGCGAGGGAGCAGCGATCGCCCTTTCGCCTGACGAAAAATGGGTAATCGCGCAGACCCAGCAATCTCCAGCGCAGCTGAATTTGCTGCCCACAAAAGCGGGGACCGCAAAGCCACTCACCCACGACGCAATCAATCATGCTTGGGCCCGCTGGTTTCCAGATGGGAAGCGCGTGCTGTTTTCCGGAAACGAGCCGGATCGAGGCGTGCGACTGTATGTCCAGGATGTCGAAGGTGGGACACCGAGAGCGATCACGCCCGAGGGGATGCACGCCAGCGCCTTTCTGGTCTCTCCCGATGGGCAGTTGATCGCTGGGATCGGTCCGGACCAACTGGGCTACATCTATCCCACGGCGGGAGGCGATGGCCGTCCGATTCGCGGTATGGAAATGGGAGAGCAACCCATCGCATGGTCGCAAGATGGGCTTTCACTCTTCATTTACCGGCCCGGCGAGCTCCCCGCCAAGGTCTCGCGGCTGGACCTGGCCTCTGGACGAAAAACTCCCATGGAACAATTGATGCCGGGTGATCCTGCCGGAGTGGAAACCATCGGGCCCATCCTGCTCACTCCGGATGGAAAAACGTGCGTCTACGGATATCACCGGACGCTCTCCGACCTCTATCTAGTTGAAGGTTTAAAGTAGGCGATCATCGACGGGTGCCGAAAACGCACATCATCGTGGTGGAAAGCGCACGTCGTTTGTTAAGGAAAGCGTACGTCGAGACTGTAAATCTCCTGCGTGCTCTTGTCTCGCATCAGGAGCAGCGAGTCATCGGACGCCAGTCCGATCCAGAATTCCCAAGGATCGAAACCACGCGGAACTTCCTTCAGACTGAACAAGCGCTCCACTTTTCCGCTGGCGACATTCACCCGCACCAGGTCGTCGGTCTTGTCGGAATAATCCTCCGCATAGAGATACTTTCCATCGCGTGACCAGGTCTCGAAGCCGAAGCGCGCTACCGCGAGTTGCATCCAATTTTTCTTTTGCATGTCATACAGCATCAACTTCGTGGAGTCCGAGGAGAGCGCTGCGATGTAGCGCCCATCCTGCGAGCTGCGAGGACTGAAAAGGTTTTCCGAACCCGGCACATCTGAGATTTGCGAGGTCTTCAAGTCGACGACGTGAACGTTCGGACCCGAAACAGTTCCGTATTCCAGCCAGGGCATGCCGGCGAACACAATGGAGTCACTCTTTGGCATCCACGTAGGATCACCCTGGTTGTGGTCTCCCGTGGTCACTTCCTGAGCCGTGCCGCCGTCGGCCGGCATCACGAAGATCTTCCACGGCCTTCCCGGACGCGAAGCCATGAATGCGATCTGGGTCCCATCCGGCGACCAACGCGGCATGTGCACCTGCATCGGTGCATAGGTCAGTTGGGTCCGGGAACTTCCGTCCAGCTTGCTTCGCCACAGCGTGAGCTCCGGATGGACCACGTACGTGATCCAGTCGCCAGCGCGCTGGATGTCGACTTCTCCCGCCGACACGCCCGGCAGGTAAACCGAGAACTGCTGCGACTTGCTGTCCAGGCCGATCAGATCGAAGCGGCGCTGCTGGCCGATTACGAACAGCTTCTTTCCGTCCGCGCTCGGAGTCGGGTTGCTGAACAGGAGCGGCCCCACGGTCAGCTGTGTGGGCTCGCCGGCTTTGCCAAGAAAAGACGTCCCTTCGCGCCGGGCCCAGATGTTCTGGGTGTGGTCGCGCGTCGATTCAAAAAGGAAGTATTTTCCATCTGGCGTCCAGGTTCCGCCAAATTCCTGCGGTGGTTTGTTCCACTCCGGCAACAGTGGGTGCAGGTCCTTGCCATCGGCCGAAACTTCCCACAGCGAAGACGTGCGCTGGTTGGTATCCCGGACGGCGAAGCGCAAGCGGCGGCCGTCGGGAGAAAATCGAGGCGCAAAGGGAACTCCAGATACGCTGAGCAGTTCCCGCGAATCGGTTCCATCCGCATTGCACACATACAGGCCCGACTTCCTGACATACACGATGTGTTGGCCATCCGGTGCCCACGTCGCCCCGTGCGCTAGGATGCCCCCCACCGGCCGAAGTGTGCCCGCCGGAAGAGGCAATACCCAGACCGGCCACTCCGTCTCCGAACCCTCGGCCACACCTTTCACCAGCAATTCAGAACGGCCCGGATAAAAGTCATAGATATCAGCGCTTACCAGCGAGATCGGAACGGGCGCGGTTTCTCCACCCGACGCCGAAACCTGCCTCAACAATGAATGCCCGCTGAGATATTCGGAGAAGTAAAGACGGGTGCCATCGGTGACCAGAGAGCGCTTGGAGATGCCGTCACTTGTAATCTGCAGCGACGAAAGCACTACCGGCGGGGACTCTGGCGATCTCATGAACAGGACGATTACAACCAGCGCTGCGGCGACACAGGCCGCCATCGCCAGCTTGGCCGCGATGCTGACCTTGGCCTGTGGCTTGAGCGGGATCGCCGCGGTGGTAAAGAAAGAGCGGATTCGCTCCTTAGAGTCCGGCGCTGGCTTTACGGCCGATCCTGTGGCGAGCGCTTGCCCTGATTCCGTGGCCCGGCGCAGGTTCTGGAGATCTGTCCGCATTTCGGCTGCGCTGGCATAACGCCGCGCCGGGTCCTTTTCCAGGGCCTTGCGCACGATGCGCTCCAGGTCAAGCGGAGTTGCCGGATCAAATCGCAAGGGCCACTCCGGGACGCTGTGAATAAGCGAGTCGAAGGCCGCGGCCGTTGTCTGCCCCTGGAAAGGCAGAACTCCCGTTGCCATCTCGTAGAGCACGACCCCGAAGGAGAACAGATCTGTACGCGAATCCAGGGCCAGACCCAGCGCCTGCTCCGGTGACATGTAGGGGATCGTTCCCAGGGCGGATCCCCGGCGATTGAGCTCTTCCGGAGATCGCGTGATGCCGCCGAACGTGTCCCCACTGAAAGTAGCTTCGTCACCCACCGCAAGCTTCGCCAGGCCGAAATCCAGAATCTTGGCATGTCCGCGCAGGGTGACAAAAATATTTGCCGGCTTGATATCGCGGTGAATGATACCAGCCGCGTGGGCGGCGTCAAGCGCGTCAGCGATCTCGATCCCCAGATCCAGCAACTGGCCCAACGGCAGACGACCCTCGCCGATGCGCTGCCGCAGAGTTGTACCATCGAGAAACTCCATCGCGATGAAGCGCCGGCGCTGCGCTTCACCAACTTCGTAGATCACACAAATGTTGGGATGGTTCAAGGCGGAAGCGGCACGCGCTTCCCAGCGAAATCTTTCCAACACCACCGGGTCCTGGGCGATCAGCTCAGGCAGAAACTTGAGTGCCACAAGCCGGCGCAACTCAGTGTCCTCAGCCTTATAAACCACACCCATCCCGCCGCCACCGAGTTCTTCGATGATCCGGTAATGCGAAATGGTGTGGCCGATCACCCGGGCCTGAATCTTATGTAGAACCGGAGGGGCAAGTCAATGAAAGCTGGGAAGTTGGATAGACTGCGCGCCCAGGGCAGCTGTGCCCACGGGGAGGGGTTACTCGAGAGCAGGCCTTGGAAGGAGTGGTGGGATAGCAATGAGCCCGCGATAAGCCCCGCCTTCCGGAAAGAACGGGGCTTCTGGTTGCAAATCGTCGCAGGGTCCGGCCAGCTAGAAATAAAACTTAGCTCCCAGCTGAATCAACCGCGGATTGTGGGCTTGTACCACCTGTCCGAAGTTGCTGGCGTTGATGTCACCAACCGGGTTGAAGAACTGGGCATGATTGAAGACGTTGTAGGCTTCAAATCGTAGCTCCAGTCGGGTTGATTCTGTGATTCTCGTGTCTTTGGCAAACACGATATCCATGTTGTTGAGTCCGGGCCCGTGGAACGGATTTCGACCAGCGTCTCCGATCGTTCCCAGGGTCGCCACCGCGAAATCATTGGGGTTGAAGAAGTAGTTGTTCAAAGGCGTTCCGGTGCCGGCGGAGTTGTTGTTGGTGAAAGTAGAGTTGCGGGCGTCGAACGTCTGGACTGGGGCCACCTTGTTCGGCAAGTCCCAACAGCCGTAGAACGACAATGCATCGCACGTGAGCGAAGTGAAACCGGAGTCCTTGATCACCACCGGCAGTCCGGTTTGGAGAGTGTCAATTCCGGTTATTCTCCACCCACTGGCAAAACGATCCGGCAGCCACCCCAGCCCACGAACGTGGCTAAAATCCGGGATCTCGTAGGTGAAACTGGTTACCAGACGTTGCCGTACATCGAAGAGCGAATCGGCATAGTCCAACCTGGGATTGAAAGGGTTGGTTCCCAGGCTGGTTCCACTGACATCGGCATTCTCGAAAGAAGAGGAAATGTCGAGCGAATGGGAATATGTATAGGACGCCAGCAAGCTCAAGCCATGCGTCGGCGCCTTGTTGAGGCTGACTTGCAGCGAGTTGTAGTTCGAATTTCCGAAGCTGGCTTCCTGGCCAATGGAACCGAATTCATTGCCGGGAAAAACGGAGTGGGTTGGGAAAAGCGGATGTTGAAGAACGGCGTTGCTGACGCAGTTTGGATCCGCCGCGCATAACGCCGCTCCCGCCATGGTTATCGGGTTCTGTTCGATCGTGATCTGTTCGTGACGTCCCTCGGCTCCGACATATCCCACGCTGAACACCATGTGTGCAGGTAATTCGCGCTGGATGGTCAGGTTGTAGTTTTCGGAATATCCGGGCACGAATTTTGGATTTATCACGTTGAAGAAGAGCGATCCATCAACCCCGAACTGGGTGAAGTCGACGTTGCTGCCCGCCGGCGGTGGCGTTGCCGGAAAAGGATTGGGCGTCGCCACGCCACCGTTGATGGGCAGGAATGGATTCCCAAACGAAGGGTTCACCGTATTGATCGAGGTTGAAAATGGAGGCGAGACGACATTCTGCAGCGCCAACTCCTCCTCGCCCTTGTTGAAGTAGATCCCGTAACCTGCCCGAATCGAAAGCTTGCCCGGGCCACCGGACAAGCGGCCCCAATCCGGACTGTAAGCAAATCCAACTCGAGGACCGAGGTGCTTGTAACTGGTCTGCACCCCTCCGGTCGAAGTGCATCCCGCTTCGCCGGGGAACACCAGTCCCGCAGGCGCTGTGGGATAGATCGTGGACTGCACGCCCGGCGAGAAACAATTGATGGACAGCCCGTTGTTGAAGTCGTCGCTGAGCGGCGTGTCAATCTGCCATCCCAGCCCGATATTTAAAGTGAAGTTGTCCCGGACCTTCCACTGGTCTTGCACATAGCTGTAGTACTCCTGCGTGGTGGCGTCGATAGTGTCTCCACTGCCCTGGGTGTAGCTGTCCGGGAATCCCAGCAGGAAGTCGGCTCCGGCATTGCCCGTGCTGAACGGGCCAGTAGCGCCAAAGGTGAAGTCGCCGTTGTTGTTGGCCGAGAATGGATTGAACACGTGGTAGCGGCGCATTTCGAATCCCGCCTTCAGACTGTGCTTGCCGATGATCTTCGAAAAATTATCGGTGAATTGATAATTCTGGACGATCCGCGGCTGCGGGCCGTTTCCGCTGAATCCAAGAGTAAAGAAACCGGTCACTCCGATGAGCGGTGCACTTGCTCCGGACGAACTCTGCGGCGTGATGCCAGTGAACCCGAAGCTCGAGGGTTGAGCGGGATCGGTCGGAAACACCGACGCAAAATTCAACCGTGAGTATCCGACCCGGGCCTCATTCAAAGTATTGGGAGAAAAACTGTGGTTGAAAGCCACGGTGATCTGCTTGGTGTGGCTGTTATCGGTCTCGCCGAATCCCGGCAGGTTCGCACCCAGAAACGGCAGAGTGAAAGTATCGGGAAAATGCTCGATCGCCGCCGAACCCCAGAGGACGTTGTTCTGATTGAAGGTATGGTCGATCCGGAAAATGTATTGGTCCTGCGTAATATTTTCGACCGGATTGAATACGAACGTGTTGGTTCCGAAGTTGGGAGATGGAACAAACTTCAACAAGCCCTGCGAAACGCCGCTGAAGTCGGCGGTCGGAATCACCCCAGTTGGAAACAGTGTGCAATAGGGAGTCCCTGCGGGCTGCGTCACGCCCGCGCTGTTTTGCAGCGGGATAGGAGAAGCATTGGCGCCGAACGGACAGGCTCCTGAACCTCCGGAGAAATCCCCGCTTCTCTGCGCCGCGGTGAATACTGTGGGGTTGCCGCCATTTTCGGCCAAGCCGCTGGTATCAGGCTCGCTGGCCCGGTCTCCCTGGTAGGAGAAAAAGAAGAAAGTATGGTTCTTCCAGATGGGCCCGCCAATGGTGGCGCCATACAGATTCTGGTGGAAGGGCGCGGGCGTCAGGGCGAAGTAGTTCTTGGTGTTGAGGAAAGTGTCACGATAGAACTCAAACAGGTCGCCATGAAATGAGTTGGTCCCCGACTTAATCGCCGCATTCAGGATGGCTCCCGAGTTTCGTCCGTACTCGGCATTGATGGTATTGGTCACCATATTGAATTCCGCGATGGCGTCAGGGCTCGGAATCAGTAAGCGGTTATTGAGCGTTATGTCGTTGTCGTCAATTCCGTCGATCAGATAACTATTCTGCTGGGCCTGGCTGCCATTGGTGGCGAAGGTATCGCCGAATCGATCGGAAGTTCCCACCACGCCGGTTTGCAGCTGCTGAAGCTGGATCCAGTTACGGCCGAGAAGCGGCATATCGACGATGGTCTTGCCCTGCACCACCGCGCCCAACTGGTTGCTGGTGGTCTCAACCTGCACCGGATTCGCTTCCACAGTGATGGTTTCAGCCGTCGTGCCGACTTCCATCTGAATCGGAAGCGCATAGTTCTGGTCGAGCACGAGCGTGATCCCGTTGCTCTCCTGCTTCTTGAAGCCGTTTTTGCTGGCGCTGACTTTATAGGTTCCGATGGGAAGCTGGATGAATTCGAAATTGCCACTGGCGTCCGACCTCACCGTGCGAACCAGTCCGGTGCCGTTATTGAATGCAATTACGGTCACGTCGGGCACCACCGCGCCGCTGCTGTCTGTAACTGTTCCATGAATACGGGCATAAAGATTGTCGGCTCGCGCCGGAGTCAGCGCTGCCCATCCGATTAGAAGGAAGAGGGCGACGCGCAACATCACTTTCGAATACAGCAAAAAACATTTCATGACTTTGTCTCCTCGAAGGTAAAGCTGGTAGAAGATGCCGTCCGGACGCGAGACACAGTGCATGAGCGGTGCAGAGGCTGGGCCAACATCCAAAAACGGTCCCTGTAAACAGACTCATCTCGGCAAACACAACCGGGAAGTTAAGCAGCTTTGAGGCTGCAAGAATTGAAATGCAATTCCCGCGCCAACCACGACATCGCGGCGAGCCAAAGTTTTTCAGTGATTTAGCAGTTGAGGTTCAGCAATAGGGCAGGGCGCGTTACGAAAACACAGAACTTTGCATTGTAAAGGTATGTTTTTCTGAACCAGATTTCTTTACATACAGTATCCACTGTATGTTCCCGCCACCTGCGATTCGCAGTGTGTAATTTAGAATCCACAAAGAATTGTCATTCCGAAGCGCGGCGTTTTCGCGCGAGGGATCTGCTTCGCTGCTAGCTGCAAGCAGATTCCTCGCCGATAGACCGGGTTTCGGAATGAAAAGGGATGGGGTTGTTTTCGCAAACTGCACCGCTACCCCGCGAGTGCCGCGATTGACAGTGCCATACCCGCGGGAGTAGGGTTGGGCGGCTTTTCAGCGACTCCCTCAAAACACTAAAGGAGAGCAATATGCGAGTGCGACTGGCGCTTTTTAGCGTAGTGGTGTGCTTCTGTCTTTCCGCGATCGTCTCGGCCCAGGACGCGGTCAAGACCGATCCCAAGCATTACTCAGTGATTAGCGAAAATGATCAGGTACGGATTCTGAAAGTGCACTACGGCCCGCACGAGAAGTCGATCATGCACAGCCATCCGGCTACGGTTGCGGTGTTCCTTACCGACGCCAATGGGCAGTTCAGTTTTCCAGATGGGAAAAAGACACCCTTTGCCGTCAAGGCCGGCGGTACGCAATATGATGCCGCCACTACCCATCTGCCGGAGAACACCGGCGATGCTGGAATGGATGTGATCGTGGTCGAACTGAAAGGCCATGCCGCCAAGCCCTAGGAGTAGAAAGAAACGTTCTTCGCTGAGTGGGCCGTTCAGCCGATGGTATCTCATTGCGGCTTGCGGAGGCCTCACGAGCCCCGCGGGATTTCTTGCGGCAGTCCGGCCCACACCAAGTTTGTGAGCTGCAAATTCGTCCACCCAATGGTCGCGCACCTAATGCCCGGATGGGATTGCCGCGGGGAAGGAGTACGATAGGAACGTGCGATACTACACCACCAAATCGATGAATGGCGGCACAACCTTCAAGTGCTCTTTGTGCGAGCACACGGTAACCACACTGAATTTCAACAGCGTCATCGGCAACCGCCGCACCCAGGCGGCGACGGCGATGAATCAGCACGCAGCCGAATTGCATTTGCCGTCCCACACGCTCCCTCCCATCAAGATGGGTGGTCGCGGCGCACTGTAAATCTGTCCTCGGGTCTGGGGTCCCATCAGGGCAGGCGAAGCCACCCGACGGGAATCTTCCGCTATGCGGTTCTCTGTTAGACGGTGAACTCGCTGTTACCCGGTTTCCAGCGTGCCAGCCGCACAGATCTCTCAGGTTGCGGCGCACGTTCCTCTTTCCCCGGCTCGCACGGGGTTTCGGGCTTTTCGGTTAACATGGTCTGTCCCAGCGGCCAGCTCCCCATGATCGAGAACTTCGTCTTCTCCGATCTCCGCGAAGTGTTTGCCAAAGCCAACGAGGAGAAGTCTGGTGACCAGCTGGCCGGCATCGCCGCGCGATCGGAACGAGAGCGAGTCGCAGCCAAACGCAAACTTGCAGACTTGACCCTTGGGGAAATTGCTCGTCGTCCCCTGATCGACCCCTCCGAAGACGACGTTACCCGCCTGATCCTGGACAGCTTCGACCAGGAAGCCTTCCGCCCCGTCAGGAGTATGACCGTCGGTGAATTCCGCGAGTTCCTCCTCGACGACGAAACCACAGAGACTCAGCTACAGCAGCTTCAGACGGCCATCATCCCGGAAATCGCCGCCGCCGCAGCCAAGCTGATGAGTAACAAGGACCTCGTGCTCGCGTCCGCCAGGATCCGCAACGTCACACGCTGCCGGAATACGATGGGAGAGCGTGGAGTGTTGGGCATCCGCGCGCAACCCAACCACCCGGCTGACGATGTCGGCGGAATTCTTCTGGCCGCATTCGAAGGTCTGCTCTACGGTTGTGGAGACGCAGTCATCGGTGTGAATCCCGCCACGGACTCGGTGGAAACGGTCAGCTCAATCCTTGTGGCGTTGAATCGTCTGGTGGACGCGTACGAAATCCCCACCCAATTCTGTTGCTTGGCGCATATCAGCACCCAACTGGCTGCCATGAAGCGCGGTGCGCCGATTGACCTTCTCTTCCAGTCCGTCGCAGGTACGGAGACGGCCAACCGCAGCTTTGGAATCACGTTGAATATGTTGCGAGAGGGTCATGAACAGGTCCAGGAGCATCATCGCCAACGGGATGTCCGCTGGGTTGGGGACAACGCGATGTACTTTGAAACCGGACAGGGCAGCGCTCTCTCCGCCGAGGCGCACCACGGAGTCGATCAACTGACGCTGGAAGCTCGAGCTTACGGCGTCGCCCGCGCCTTCCAGCCTTTTCTCGTCAACAGCGTGGTTGGTTTCATCGGTCCTGAATATTTGTACGACGAGAGGCAGATCATCCGGGCCGGGCTCGAAGACCATTTCATGGGTAAATTGCTTGGCCTGCCCATGGGTTGTGATGTCTGCTACACCAATCACGCCGCTGCCGATCAGAATTCCGCTGATAACCTGCTGCTGCTTTTGACGGCTGCCGGCTGCAACTATTTCATGGGCGTTCCCTGTTCCGACGACGTGATGCTGAATTACCAATCCACCAGCTATCACGACGCGCTGGCCGCGCGGCGCCTCTTTCATTTGAATCCTGCGCCGGAGTTCCTCGCGTGGCTGCAGAGCAGGGGAATCTATCGGGGCGCGGAACCGCTGTCGCTTGATTCGTCCGCACGGAAGCGACTAATGCAAGGTTTGGAGTTGTCCCTGGAGAGGACGATCTGAATGGCTTCGGAAGGAGTCAAACACAAACACCAACTCGCGCAGCCCTACGACTTGCCGGAGATTGTGAAGAGAGTACGCGCCCAGACTCCGGCGCGTCTACTGGCTGGACGGAGCGGGGCCGCATATCGAACCAATACACACCTGGAACTACGCGAGGCGCATGCCGCCGCCCGCGATGCCGTGCGCGCCGAGTTACATCTCTTTGCCGATGCAGACAGCGACTTGGTGCAGAAGTGGAGCCTGTTTGAGGTCTGCTCCCAGGCGAAGAGCAAAGATGAGTATCTCTTGCGCCCTGATCTCGGCCGTCGCTTGAATGACTCATCTCGCGCGGAAGTGAGACGACATTGCGTCACGCGACATGATTTGCAGATCGTAATCGGCGATGGACTCTCGGTAACCGCTGTGGCTACGCAAGTCCCGCGTCTATTGCCGCTGCTGTGCGAGGGAGCCACGGCTCTCGGCTGGAGTATCGGCCAAATATTTGTGATTCGACACTGCCGGGTAGGAATTCTTAACGAAATCGGCGAGTTACTTGAACCAGGAGTCGCCATCCTGCTGATCGGCGAACGGCCGGGCCTGGCTACGGCAGAAAGCCTCTCCGCGTACATGGCGTATCGACCGAAGCTTTCCGACACCGACGCCAACCGGAATCTTATCTCCAACATTCACGGCCGTGGTGTAAGTACAGAGCAAGCCGCCCAGCGCATTCTGGATCTGGCGGCCGCGATGATGAAAACTCACAAGAGCGGGTTTGAACTTCGGGAGGAGCGGCCGCCAATCCTCTCGGAGTAATAAGTGGTACCGGGGTGATGTTGGCGCGAGCGTCCCGCTCGTGCTTTCGAGTGACGAACGCCGCAGTGAATCGCCAGGTTGGGACCAAGCCAGTCGAAACCGGTAAGAAATGCGCTGCAGACTACGCCGCGGAGACAGGACCAGCGGAACGCAGCCAGTTTTCCATTTGATTGTGATCTACCAGACCCGCCTGCTGCGTCACTAGCCGACCGCCATAGAAGACAATAAAGTTGGGAATGCCGCGGACATTGTATTTGGCTGCAAGCTCCGGGTATCGTTCTGTGTCCACCTTGACAACGATGGCGCAGCCCGCCATGCCCTTGGCCGTGCGAGCAACCTCCGGCGCGGACATCCGACATGGGCCGCACCATTCTGCCCAAAAATCGACCAGCACCGGTACCCGTGCACTCTGCGTGATTTCGTCGAATTGCTCGGGATCGACTTCCAACGGTTCGTTCATCGGCGATAGCGTGGACTTGCATGCGCCGCAGCGGCCGGTGTCAGCCAGATGTTTGGCCGGAACCCGGTTCTTCTGTCCACAAACGTTACAGGTTCGAACCAAAGACATCGCTCAGCTTTCCTTCCCCGCTCACTGAACTCGGCGTAGCCCGTATTGGGCGAAGACTACCCATTGAATGATTTTACAGAATCATCCACCGAATTTGCGTCCTGGTGAGCCTTCACAAAATCGATCGCACCACTCCACCGTCCGCCCGCAGGGCCGCCCCATTAGTCGCCGCCGACAGCGGGCTGCACACGAAAGCCACCAGGGCCGCGACTTCTTCCGGTGTCGTAAAACGCTTCAGCAGCGACGTGGGGCGCATGTTCTGGAAGAATTCCTTCTCAACGGCGGCAGCGGTTGTCTTCTGTTCCGCGGCCAGGTTGCGGACAAAATTGCTGGCCCCTTCAGAAGCCGTGGGCCCGGGCAGTACGGTGTTGACCGTGACCTTGGTCCCCGCCGTCGTTTCGGCCAAGCCCCGCGCAATGGCGAGTTGCGCTGTTTTGGTCATGCCGTAATGGATCATTTCCGCAGGGATCTGGACCGCGCTCTCGCTGGAGATGAAAACGATGCGTCCCCAGTTGCGGCTGAGCATCCCCGGCAAATAGTGCCGGCTCAACCGGACACCGCTCAGGACGTTCACTTCGAAAAAGCGCAGCCAGTCGTCATCACCGATTTCCTGAAACGGCTTGACCTCGAAGATCCCCAGGTTATTTACCAGGAGGTCGACTGCGGGAAACAGCTCGATGGCTCTTCGCACACCGTCGGCATTGCCGAGATCGGCTGCCAACGCCTGCAACTGGCCGCGCACTCCGGAATCGCGCAATTTCTTCACCGCATCGCTCACTCTTTTTTCAGTCCGCCCGTTGACGATGACCGAGGCTCCTTCTTTCGCCAAGGCTTCCGCGATGGCATAGCCGATGCCCGCTGTACTTCCCGTAACCAGCGCGCGCTTACCTTCTAGTTCGAGGTCCATAAAAGGTTCGATGCACCGGCTCTGTCCGTCGATTCACGGTCGAGAGTTCGCCGGAAGAATATTGAAAACGCCGGAAAATCTTTACAGCGGGGTGCGGACGTACAGTACGACAGTGATCCAGATCTTTCCGGGGAAGGTGATCATTTCTTGAGGTTGGAATCTTTCACCAAGAGTGGATTGGAGAACGGCCAATTCGTCCGGCCTATCCTTTTCGCCGTGCAGGAGCAGCCACACCCGTTCGCGTCCAGCAGTGTCGCTGGTGACTTCGTAGTGGTTTATCGGTCGCCGGGGATCAGACGGATACAAAACATCTGGAGTGGTTGTGACCTTGTGCTGCCTTTCGGCGTGATCAGCATAGTAACGATAACAAAGCGCTTGCGATGTATAGATGACCACGCCGTCACCGGGTTGCTGGTTCTCCAGGATATAGTTCACTGCTGAGCGCCAGTCAGTGTTTTCCGCCGCAAAATTGACAAAGTATTCGTGGGTTCCCCAACAGGATAGCGTCACCATCAGCACGACAGCCGCAGCCCCGACCCAGCGCCTCGCGACCGGCAGCCTATACAAGTGCGTCAGGCCGCGCGCCGCCAGCAGGACCAGCGCTGGCACACACAGGAGCATGTATCTTGGCGAGAAAAGTGGCTTGACCGGGGAGGCAGCGAGTGTGATCAGCGGAGGCAGCACCAGCCACAAGAGCAGAAGGCGGAGCGCCCACTTTTCCTTGTCTGAGTCCGACTGACCAACCCCGACTGGACGCACAAACGCCATACCGGCCAGGGAGAAATAGATCACAACCAACAAAACGCCACTCTGACTGGTCAGCAGCAGCAGAAACTCGGAAATATCATCGAAGGAAGGCCGGTGCAGCCACGCGAGCTGACTTCCACCGTGCTGCAGCAGCACGAACAAGGCCATGGGAGCGATGAGGTGTTCGAACAGAATCGCGACGATGACAATGGTTCGCGTTCGCACGCGGTACGGTTTGGGGAACGCAATGGACACCGCAAACGTAACCAGCACGAAGACGGCAAAAATGTGAGCATAGAAACTCAGAGCAGCGGTCACGGTAAACGCTATCCAGTAACCCAGGCTCTCTTCTTTCGATTCCATCGCGCAAATGAGGAAATAGGCAGCCAGCACCAGGAGCAGCGTTAGCAGACTGCATCCCCGGGCCTCCTGGGACCACTGCATGTGGAAGCTATGCACGCTCAATAAGACCGCCGCGGTCAGCCCGGTTGTCCGATCGAAGAGGCGTTTTCCCAGGAAATAGATCGCCGGGATAGTGAGGACAGCGAAGAGCACGGAGAGGCTGCGTACAACGAATTCGCTGTCACCGAAATGGATCCATGCCCGAAGCAAAAAGTAGTAAAGCGCCATATTGCCCTGGTAGCTCCAGAGCGTGTAGAGGAAGGGACGCAATGGGATGGTCGCGAAGCTGACGCTGGCTCCTTCATCAATCCAGAAGCTTTTGGCGGAAAGTTGGTGCAGGCGCAACGCCGCACCAAAGATGGTCGTCACTCCCAGAATCAGCCCTGCGCGGAATGGAGAAAGGATTGTGTGGTTCGCAGCCCGATTCACTCGATGCACCACCTGTCGGCCGACTCGACCAACGCTTTATCGGGCCAAGGCTCCCGGTGTGACGCCTTCTTCAATTTTGGTTTGACGCACGGCCACTCCGCTCTCGATTTCGTACACCTCGTCCGCATGACGGACCACCTCGCGGTCGTGACTGACCAGCAGCAACGCCAGTTGACTCTCCAACTTTCGCAGGTTTTCCATCAGGCGGGTGACAGCATGAATATCCAGATGGTTTGTGGGTTCGTCCAGCACCAGGAGCTTTGGTTCGCGGAGAAGCGCTCGCGCGATCGCGATGCGCTGTCGTTGCCCACCCGATAAACGCACTCCGTCATCGCCGATCTGACTTTCGTATCCGTCAGGAAGCTTGGCGATAAACTCGTCCGCGAGAGCCAGACTGGCCGCGCGGCGGATTTGTTCGAGAGTGGCGTCAGGCGCTCCGTAGGCGATGTTCTCGCGGATGCTTCCGCTGAAGAAAGTCGGGTTCTGCGCTACGAATCCGACCGCCCGGCGCACGCATGACAAGTCGACTTCGTCGTAAGGCCGCCCGTCGCAGTAAAGAACACCCCTATGCGGTCGGTAGAATCCAAGAATCAAGTGCAGCATCGTGCTCTTGCCACATCCGTTGGGCCCTATGAGCGCGACGGTACGCTGGGGGCGAATAGTGAGGCTGACCCCGTTCAGCACTTCGGGCTTTCCATAACGGAAATACACGTCCTCGAATCTGATCTCACCCTGAAAATCAATCTTGGCCGTTCCCTTGTAGGGTTCGACCGCCTCCGTGGACAGTAACTGGTAGAGGGCCAGCAGCGATTGATGTCCCAGGACGATCGTCGGCGCGATCTCGATGACCTGCGCGCCATACTGGCTCAGCATACGTAAGGTCACGAAGAACGAGAGCAAGGCCCCGATTGTCATGGATTTGTGGGCCACGGCTACCCCGCCCGCCATGAGAACCAGAACCCCCGCCAGCATCGCCAGATTGGCCTGGGTCTGGTTGTAGGCGGTATCGAACCAGGCAAACCTGCCGCTGGTTTCGCGCAGATCCTCAATATGCTTCCACTGGCGTTTTAGTTCGAACTCTTCCGCCGTCTGGCTGCGGGTAAGATCGATCGACTCGGTGACAAACAGCACACCCTTGCTGAAGGTCTCGAAAGAACGGCGGAATCCCCGGGAAGCGGACTTCAACTTTTTGCCCAGCAGGTGGTTCACCCCGAAAATGAAGGGTGTGATAAGCAGGGTCACGAGAAACAGTTTCCAGTTCAGCCAGATCAGTACCGAGAACAAGGCAGCGCCGGCCAGCAGTGACGGCAGCATGCGCGAGACAATCGCATTGCTCATCATGTCGACGCGTTCGGTGTCCTGGACGATGGTATTGTGCAGGCCGCCGCGATCAACATCGCTGAAAAAGGTCCGCGAAAGCGCGTACAGGCGCGAGACCAGATCGTAGCGAATGCCGCCCACCGCGATCTTGGTAGTCCTGAGAGTTATGCGGCGGACCCAGAGTACGAAGAAGGTATATATGGTCTGGCAAACCACGATTGCGACGCCGTCCCAAAACACGCCGCGCAAATCGCCGCCGGGGATCACGACGTCGAAGACATGCCGCACCAGATAAATGGTCGGCAGAACGAAAACAAACTGCACCGCGCACAACAGGATAGTCAGGACCAGCGGGGAGTTCCGCCGCTTGTAGCAGCCCGCGTAATAAATCCAGGCTGCGCGGTTTAGCGATTTCGAGTTGTTAGATGCACTCATACCGCTGAGTTTCCTGAAGGATCGTCGCTGGGGCGGACCCGGCTCCGCCCGGTTTCATCGTAATGGGACCAGGGTTTCAGGGCCATGGATCGGCCTGCTCCGCGCTTCCGGCGGCGCTCCAGGGAACGCTTCAGGACCTTCGCCATGGTCGAACGGTCAGAGCTCATCTCGCGCGTCATATTGCCGCCGTGAAGCTGGTAGAGCAGCGTCACGTTTCCCAGAATAACCATCGAAATGTCTTCTTCGCGCGCCCGCATGAACCAATCCACGTCTTCGCTGTAGCGGAGGCTTTCCTCGAAAAGGCCGACCCGGTCGAAAACCGGCTTCCGATAGATTCCGCTGCCCAGGTGAACATGGGTGAGAGTGCGGTCTTCGGTCTCAAATACGAGGTTTATGTTTTCGGCCCCGGGCAGCGAGATGTATTGAATGCGCCCCAGCACAACCTCCAGCAGGGGCTCAGCCCTCAAACGGCCGAGCTGAAGATCGAGCTTGCCCGGAGGCCACTCATCGTCGGCATCCAGAAAGGCGATGAACTCTCCCCGGGCGTGCTTGAGGCCGAGGTTGCGAGCGGCAGATGGCCCCTTGTTCTCCTGGTAGAAATAATGGCTGACACTCGGCAGACTGCGTACGACCGCGGCGGTATCGTCAGTCGAACCATCGTCAATCACGATGATCTCGAGGGGCTGATAGCCCTGGCGCTCAATGCTCGCCACCGCGCCCGGAAGAAAGGACGCAGCGTTAAAGGCCGGGATGATCACACTCACCAGATTTTCGTTGTCCGTCATCATGCGCCCCTGCTCAGAAACTCCCTGATGACATGAGGAATCTGCGGCAGCTCATTGCCAGCCTCGAGCCAGTAAACCGGTAGAGCGCGGGAGAGAATACTGATCTTGCGGGCCGCTTCCTCGGTCGCCCGGGTCAAGTGAAGCAGCGTGGTCGGTGCGATGGCCCGAAACGCATCCCTGGCGCCAGTTTTCACCAGGCGCGCATTCTGCTGACCTGTCACCCGCGGTAACAGGATGGCCCGAAGCGGAAAACCCCGGACCACACTTGTCGGGAAGTGTTCTTTCAGATAAATCAGGGCTTTCTGCTCGCTCAGCTTGTCCGGATTCGAAACCAGCGGTTTCAGTTGTGGGAAGCGTTCGCAGTTATCGGGGACAAGTTTGGCGGTTGAATAAAGACTGTGCACGTAAGGTTGGGCAGTGATGTCCGCGAGCACGTAGTCGTCACCGGCATAAAGCAGGCCAGAGGCCAGGCACGCCAGGGTGGTGGTGGACTTGCCCGAGCCACTCTTACCCGCGATCAGAACGCCGTCGGAAGCATTACCGACAGCTCCGGCATGGATGGCCTGCAGCGGTTCATTGCGCAGACGCCAGTGCAGGATCGATCGCATGGGGAAGCTGTTCTCCCAATAGGGTATCCATTCGTAGTCTCGCACCCAGTAGATCGCTGAGTTCTGCTCCGCATCGAACATTTGCAGGATGTCGATGCCGATTTCATAGGTCGTGAAAAAGCGGTCGTCGTTATAGCCTTGAATGAGTCCACGTTGTCCATGACACTCAGGCGCCCAAGGGGCGGGAGGCATTCGGGCGCCGGTCGACCGATCATCGAAGATGTGGACGGTCAGATCGGGTGCGGCGACAGTTGGATCTAGGAGATGCTCAATCGCCGGAGAGAAGCGCTCAGCGATCGCCGGACCGGCAAAGCGCATAACCACGGCCTTGCCACCGATCCGGTAGCGATGCTCGATGAGTTTTCCGGCCGAGGCTCTCTGGAAGGCATGGAGGATAGCGCCGAAAAATCCCGCTGGATCCGCTGGTTTGCCGCTTGCAAGGTTGAGCTGTTGCTCCAGCGGCAATGTGAGATCCATGCTTAACCTTCGCTCTGCTCTTTGCGGCGGGGCCAGCCGGTTTCATCCACGTCATGAATCGGATCGATCAACAAAAGTTCCTGCATGTCGGTGTAGCGCTCGAGCACAGGAAGCACAAACGGCGCGTCCGCTTGGAGTAGGCTCGACTTCTTCGTGGACGCCGGACTGGGCGCGCTCGCCACCGGCACCAGCAGGCTCTCAGCCACCAGCTCTTCCACCAGGTTCCGCGTCGAACGCCTGATCTCGTCGGCGTCTTCGGGGTGGCGCGCGACCATCTGGTCGCCGATGTCTTCGATGGAAGACCCGCAATCAATCAGCTCCCAGATCACGGGCGCCGACCCCTGCAGGCTGTAATAGTTGCCGCTCTTCATATGAACCAGGACGAGTTCACCCTCGAACGATTCCATCACAACATCGGGACGATTCACACGGTAAAATTTCATGGCGAGGCAGTCTAGCACCCGATATGGGGGGCACAAGATCTCGGCAGGACATGGAGTTAGCCGGGACCTCCGTGCGTAACAGCCTCCTCACTCGTTGGCAGATATTTAGTTGGCGACCGTGGTACGTCGCCGGCTTCAGCCGCTGTAAAATTCAATCTCGCGAAATTTCATTGCTACTGAATTGCATTCGGTGGTTACGTTTGTAACTCTGACTGGACTACCAGGGCCACGTAGATGACAGACTCTCCACTGATCAGCGCAATCATTCCTGTATTCAATGGCGAGAAGTATCTTGTCGCAGCCATCGAAAGTATCCTCGCCCAGAAGTACCATCCCATCCAGATCATCGTGGTGGATGATGGGTCTACCGACAACAGTGCGGCAGTGGCCCGGAGCTTTACTCAGGTGGAATATCACTTACAGGACCACGCCGGAGTGGCTACCGCCCTCAACAAGGGGATCGCAGAGGCGAAGGCGGACTTTATCTCTTTCCTCGATGCCGACGACCTTTGGATCGAAGGCAAGCTTAAGCGCCAGCTCGAAGCCTTTGCCAATGATCCGGAGCTGGGCATCGTCATGGGGAGCGTCGAACAATTCCGGGAGACAGGCCCGGACGGCAGTCCGGTGTCACTCGGTATCTTCAAGGGCTACCTGAAAACTGCCATGTTGATCCGGCGCAGCGCGCTGTTTCAGGTCGGACTCTTCGACCCGCAGTGGACCACCGGCGACTTTATCGATTGGTACATCCGGGCAACCGAGAAGCGCGTGAAGACGCTCATGCTTCCCGAGGTCCTGGCTCGAAGGCGAATTCATGACACCAATATGGGGATCCGCCAGCGCGACGCGCAAGCAGATTATGCTCGCATCATGAGGCAAGTTCTGGAACGCCGGCGAAAAACTAAAAGTTGAAAGTAAAGACTTCGCGCTTAACGCGTTTCTCGGACCATACCTGCCGCATGCGCGTGATTCCATAACTGAACGCTCTTGGGATCGCTTGCCACGGCCGGTCCAGGTTCCAGTAATGCTGAAGAAATAGCGGGATTCCGACGACCCGCGTAAACCAGCTCTTGCCCTGCATCGTACGCCGGTACTGCGGATACAACGCCTGGACCGTCTGTCGCATTCCCGGCGTTCCCAACTGTTTCAAATAAAATTGATATTCGAGTTGCTCGGTAGGGCTGACCGGCATGGACTCGAGCTTCTGCACGACCCCCTGGGGAATCGGGGCGCCAACTGTATTCACGAGGTAACGCATGGCATCGCGCAGCGGGGGAACGACCTGGCATTTGGCTGCCATGTGCAGCAGGCGTTGCCAATCAATAACGGATGACTCGATCACGCAACAGGCGTCCGCCACCCAGCGTAAGGGTGGAATGTCGTTCCACGCCACTCCATGAACGCAAGCGTGCAGTAACTGGTCGGTGGGACACAGAGCACGCGTGGCAATCCTCTCGAACTCAATCGGAACCGAGGCCTCCCAAAACAGCTGGTCGGCTTCGCGATGGCACGCCTGAAACAGCACATGCCAATGGAGATCAAGCCGCTCCTGCGCTTGCCGCGTAAAATCGGCCGACTGCCGGTAGGACAGGAAAAAATTTCCGAGCTTGACCGCAGCCAGGGTACCTCGTGACCAACCTTGCTCTTCCAGGAGCGCGACCGCGTCCAGCGCCCGCTCTTCCGGAACCAGGATATCGAGGTCCTGCATGGGTCGAAGGCCAAAATCCTGATAGTGCAGCAAAGTCAGAGCGGCGCCCTTGAGCAACAGGGTTGAAATGCCAGCGCGATAGAACGCAGCCAGTACCGGCGCCATTCGCCGGAATACCAGGTGGTTCTCGCACCACGCCCGCCGACTGATCCCCTTAAGCTTCATTAAAACCGGATCCTGATAACCCAGGCCCTGAAGGTTGCGATAGGTCAGCGGCAGCAAGCGATAGGAGCCGTTGTCCAGGCGCTCCAGGCCGTCTTGTCCATACCATTCCTCCCAGGCCTGCAATGCAGCATTCGTCTTGAGCAGGGTCGCTTTCAGGAGGAGCTCCTGAAGGGGCGTGGGCCAGCAACCGCCTGTCGAATCAGTAATGCGCATGGAACTTTTAATATAAGCACTTGGAGACCCAAACGTACAGACTATCCCTGGTCCGAAGAGCACTTTAGTCAGCCTGCAGGAATCGTTGACGTTCCCAAAAAGCCACCTCAAGCCCTGGCGACTGGAACGCGGGACGTGCCTCGGTCTGACCTAACTTGTTCCATACCAGAC
>Ga0207100_1048_pt2 | contig 21060 bp, 17 predicted proteins | sample Alteio_BWMinHeat_82_FD_153520 | JGI IMG/M metagenome (GOLD analysis project Ga0207100, IMG submission 153520) | Enriched cells from forest soil in Barre Woods Harvard Forest LTER site, Petersham, Massachusetts, United States -... | ecosystem: Environmental > Terrestrial > Soil > Temperate forest >...
CCTCTACGCGATTCCGCGTACCTCGATTCTTGGCGCTGTCCTGCTAACGGGTTATCTGGGCGGTGCCACCGCCACCCAGGTGCGCGTCCAGGACCCATGGTTCTTCTTTCCGGTTGCGATTGGCGTGATGGTATGGGCAGGGCCATTCTTGATGGATGAACGACTGCGCGCGCTCATCCCGCTACGGAGTCCGAAGGTGGTCTCCTAGAACCTAGAACTACGACGTGACAGAAGAGCGAGCACCCCAAAATCAGGAGGGAGAAAGAGATGAGCAAAGTACGGGTTCTGGCGGGTACGCGCAAAGGCGCGTTTGTCCTGACATCGGACGGCAAACGGGAGAAGTGGGACGTCAGTGGTCCTCACTTTGCCGGATGGGAGATCTTCCACGTCAAGGGATCGCCGGTCGATCCCAACCGGTTGTACGCGTCGCAGAGCAGCGGCTGGTTCGGACAGGTGATCCAGCGCTCGAACGACGGCGGCAAAACGTGGGAGCCTGTCGGCAACAAATTCGCATATGATGGCGTCCCTGGCACTCACCAGTGGTACGACGGCACGGCGCATCCCTGGGAGTTCAAGCGGGTCTGGCATTTGGAACCATCGCTGACCGACCCCGAAACCGTCTATGCCGGAGTCGAAGACGCCGCTATGTTCCGCTCGACCGACGGAGGACAGAACTGGCAGGAGCTTTCCGGACTGCGCGGCCACGGATCCGGCCCCAAATGGCAGCCTGGCGCGGGTGGCATGTGCCTGCACACGATCATTCTAGATCCAAGCGATCCTCGGCGGATCTTCATCGCCATTTCCGCCGCGGGCGCCTTCCGTAGCGACGATGCTGGCGCGACATGGCGGCCCATCAACCAGGGGCTCCGTTCCGAACAGATCCCTGACCCGACGGCTGAGGTCGGCCATTGCGTTCACCGTATCGCCATGCACCCCTCGCGCCCGCGTGTGCTCTTCATGCAGAAGCACTGGGACGTCATGCGCACCGACAATGGCGGCGATTCCTGGAAAGAGGTCAGCGGAAACCTGCCGACTGACTTCGGCTTCGTAATCGATGTGCACGCCCACGAGCCCGAGACTATTTACGTAGTCCCGATCAAGAGTGATGGCGAGCACTACCCGCCCGACGGCAAGCTGCGCGTGTACCGCAGCCGCACCGGTGGAAACGAATGGGAAGCTCTGACCAAAGGCCTGCCGCAACAGGACTGCTACGTCAACGTGCTGCGCGACGCCATGGCTATCGACTCACTCGACAAGTGTGGCGTGTATTTCGGCACGACCGGCGGCCAGATCTACGCCTCCGCCGACGCCGGAGACAGTTGGGCCCCCATTGTGCGGGATCTTCCGGCAGTGCTGTCGGTCGAAGTACAAACGCTGGCTTGATTTGCTGCGAGGAAGCTTCGTCAGAATGGACGGCCGGGAGGGCACGGCTTCGGCCGGGCCGTGGGACTGGATTCGAGCCGCAAAGCGGCGCTAGATTGCAGCCCAGGGCGCGAGCCCGGGGTGAACGTGGGAAACGAGCAAGCCCCGGAGGGGCGTAAGACAGGTTCTCACGCACACACTTTAGCCCTGGGGCAGAGCCAAAGACCATAGGTGCGTATGAAATTCTGAGTGTAGCGCAGACCTCTATGCCCGCTACGATAAAGCGAAAACCATGGTTTACCGTCCGCTCCGTGGTACTTGGTCTGGGAGCGATTGCTATCGGCTGGTTTGTCGTCAGGTATCTTGTGGGCTTGCATACGCTGGGGTATGTGGACTCCGCGATAGTCACAATGAGAGCTCTTGTAGTCGATGAAAACAAATTCGCGGAAACTCATCCCAGCCTCGGCTACACGTGTACGTTGAGGGACATTTCGACCGACCCGACAGTCGCGAGCGGAGCGAAAAATGAGTACACCTTCGAAATCCGCGACTGCCGAGCGAAAGCGGTGGGCGGACCGAACACGAGCTACCGCCTGATTGCACGTCCGTGGCGTTCCGAGATGCCAGCATTTTGTTCTGACGAGACCGGGATATTGAAAGCTGATTACGATGGATCAGCGGTAAATTGCATGAAGAGCGGTCAGCCACTCTAGCGCATCCCAGCATAGGAGACGAGTCGTCAATGATCCGAGTCATACTCCCGCCGCATCTCCGAACGCTGGCGCAAGTTCGCGGCGACGTCGAGCTTGAGGTCGCGAGTCCCGTGACGCAGCGCTCGGTCCTCGACGCACTAGAAATCCGATATCCGGTGCTGTGCGGCACGATCCGTGATCACGTCACGCAACAGCGGCGCCCCTTCTTGCGCTTCTTTGCCTGCGAGGAAGACCTGTCCCACGAATCGCCAGACGCGCCGCTGCCCGACGCGGTCGCGTTGGGAACGGAGCCCTTGATCATCCTGGGTGCTATTGCCGGCGGTTAGCCTGTTGTGGGTACCGGGTGCCCCACCCTCTTCGCGTATTTTGAGAAAAGGTGGATGATGGAGATCGTTCGTTCAAGGAACGGAAGATCCTTAGAAGCAAGCAACCGTGGAATCCTACCCTTCGAAAAAACGAAGGGTAGGCCACCCGGCCTTCGCCGACCCACCCACTCTCGAGGGTGGTAGGAAAGGGAAGCCGAAGGGCTAACCAATGGATGTCTGGCCATCAGGGCCTGGACGGCTGCGAGGACTCAGCAGAATCCCCCATTTCGTTGCGGCGGCTCTTCACTTCGCGCAGCGTATAAATCGACTTGTTTTGCGATTCGTAATAGGTGCGGGCCATAATTTCACCCAGCAATCCCATCGAGATGAATTGCATGCCGCTTACCAGAAGGGTCACCGCCAGCAGCATCAGCGGTCCGTGCTCCAGCATGATCGGAATGTGGTGATAGAACTTTTCGTAGAACAGATACCCAGTCACGACCAATCCGAGTCCCACGCCGCCCATGCCCAGCAACCCAAAAAATTGCAGCGGGCGGGTGACGTAGTCCAGCAGGAACTTGACGATGATGAGATCAAGAAACACGCGGACCGTGCGCCCAATACCATAATTGGACTTTCCGCTCTTGCGTTCAAGATTGACGATGGGCACTTCCGCGATTCTGGCGCCGGCGGAGCTGGCAAGCGCCGGGATGAACCGGTGCAGTTCGCCGTAAAGTTGAATCTCCTGAATAACCTCACGGCGATAGGCCTTAAACGTCGTCCCGAAATCGTGCAGTTCGATGCCCGAGAGCTTGGCCATCATCCAGTTCGCGACCCGGCTGGGGATCCGGCGCATGAGCCAGTGATCGCGACGCTCGCGGCGCCAGCCGCTCACCAGATCGTAGCCTTCCTCCATCTTTTCCAGAAAGCGCGGAATCTCCTCGGGGTCGTGCTGTAGATCTCCGTCCATGGAGATAATGATTTCGCCGCGTGCGAAATCGAATCCCGCTTTAAGGCCGGCAGTCTGTCCGAAATTTCTGCGCAGCCGCACCAGGTTCACGCAGCGGTCGTGTTCGTAGATATCGCTGAGGACCTTGAACGTGTTATCGCGGCTGCCATCATCGACAAAAACAAGTTCATAGGGCTCGCCCAGCGCCTCCATCACTTCCGTGAGTTTCATGTATAGGGGGGAGACATTCTCCTGTTCGTTATAGAACGGAACAACGATGGAGTAGCGAATGGAAGAGGCACTTCTCATAATGCTTTCTATCGAACCTGCTCTTGACTACATCGGAGTACTGCCGGGTGCCCCACCCTTTTCGCGTATTTTGCGAAAAGGGTGGGTGATGGGAACCGTCGATACATCCAGGAAGCCATTATCACTTTCACGACAACGAAAACTCCTTAGCCTCAGACGTCCGTGGAATCCAACTCTTCAAAAGACCTATGGGGCACCCGACTACGCTTTCGAAAGCGGCAGTTCGCGAATACGCTTTCCGGTGGCGGCGAAAATCGCATTGCAGACCGCAGGCGCAAACGGCGGTACTCCCGGTTCGCCCACGCCCGCCGGTGGCGCGTCGCTATCTACGATGTAGACGCTGGTCTTGTACGGAGCCTCATTCATTCGGGCCACAGGGTAGTCGTTGAAATTCGACTGTTCAATGACGCCGTTCTTCGCGGTAATCGCTCCGCTCCGAACGATGCTGGTTCCGAACACCGCCGCACCCTCGAACTGGGCCCGCGTAGCCTCCGGATTCACCACCACCCCGGCGTCCACCGCCGTGAACACTGCTGGAATTTTCACTTCACCTTGATCGTCGACTTCCACCTCGACCACCGTGGCCACATAAGTCAGGAAACTCCGATGGACCGCAATCCCCATCCCCGAGCCCTTGCCAAGCTTTCGTTTTCCCCACCCGGATTTTTCGGCCGCCAGTTCAACCACCCGCCGCGTCCGGGCCGTATCCAGCGGATACTCCGTGGGAGATCCCCCATAATTATCGTACTCGGGTGCAGTAGCCTTGACGTCCACAATTCGCGGCGGCCCGATCAGTTCCAGCAAATATTCCACCGAGTCTCGCCCGGCAGCATGCGCCAGTTCATTGGCAAAGGACTGTGCCGCGAACCCGTGGTAGATATTGGCCACCGAGCGGAACCATCCAATACGGACATGGTTTACCGCTGATCCGTTCTCGACCCGATGATTGGGCAAGTCGAACGGCAAATCGGTCCATCCCTGTCCGAGTTCGCCCCCGTCGCCGTAAGTCGTGTCCAGGGCGAACGTGGAACCAATGGGAGGAAAAACCGAACGTTGCAACCAGGCGGTTGGCTTGCCCTTCTCATCCAGCGCGGCCTTCATGTACATGGCGGCTACGGCGTGATAGTAGCCGAACTTGATGTCGTCCTCGCGGCTCCACACCACCTTCACCGGCTTGCCCGTGGCTTTCGACAGAACCGCTGCCTCAGCCGCATAGTCCGGTTTTGATTTACGCCCGAAGCCGCCACCCAGCAGAGTTACGTGGCAAGTCACGTTTTCCTTAGGGATGCCGAGCACTTCCCCAAGGGTCTCCTGCACCGCCTGCGGGCTCTGGGTGCAAGTCCACACCGTCACTTTGCCGTCACGATAGTCAGCCAAGGCGACCGGCGGTTCCATGGGCGCATGCGCCAGATGCGGGACGTAGTAATCTGCTTCCACAATTTTTCCGCCTTTGGCAAATACAGCATCGACATCGCCGATGTTCCTCGCGACCTTGCCTGGCTTGCGGGCCGTCTCCTGCAACTCCTTCTTGTATTGGTCCGAGTTGTAGGTGGCGTTGGCGCCGTTGTCCCACGCCACGTTCAACTTCTTGCGTCCCTGAAACGCGGCCCAGCTGTTGTCGGCAATCACTGCCACGCCGCCCAGCGGCTGAAAATGATGCGGCGGCGTAAAGGGTTTTATGGGGATCGTTTGCGTGACGCCCTTTACCTCTAACGGAGCCTTGTCATCGTAAGACTTGACCTTGCCACCCAGCACTGGCGGATGCTCAACCGAGGCGTAAACCATGCCATTGACATGAGCGTCCATGCCGAAACCCGCTTTGCCGGTGCAGAGGTCGTTCAGGTCGTAGCTGGTGGCTCCTTTGCCGATATATCTCCAGGCACTGTTGGGCTTGAACTTTAGGTCTTCTTTTTTGGGGACTGGTAATTTGGCGGCTGCGGAGGCCAATTCCCCATAACCAGCTTTACGTTTGCTGGGCCGATGCACAATTACATGCAGATCGGACTCGCACTCCGAAACCGGAACTCCCCATTTCTGCGCCGCGGCTTGAGTAAGCATCAGACGCGCCGTAGCTCCGGCCTCGCGCATGCTTGTAAAGCCGTCGCGGACCGAATGCGAACCGTCCGTGTCCTGATCGCCGTAGCGCGGGTCGCCGACGGCCTGTTCGATCTTCACTCGCTTCCAATCCGCATCCAGTTCGTCCGCCAGAATGAGCGGGACGGACGTGCGGCTGCTGGTACCCATCTCGGAGCGGTGCGCCACCAGATGGACGGTTCCGTCCGTATCAATTCCCACAAACACGCTGGGATGAAGGATGGCGCGGTCGGCGTTCGAACCAGCGGAAGCCTCGGCCGCCCACAGGGCCTCGGGAATAAGGCGCACGCTCAGGACCAGGGCTCCGGTGGAAAGCATGCCCTGCAGAAAACCGCGCCGGCTGACATTCAGGATGTTGTCGCTCATGCCTTTTCTCCCGCGGCCGCTTTGATCGCCGCCCGAATTCGCTGGTAGGTGCCGCAGCGGCAGATGTTTCCTGACATGCCGCCTTCAATGTCCTCATCGCTGGGTTTGGGTTTTTCTTTCAGCAGGGAAATGGCTTGCATGATCTGTCCCGACTGGCAATAGCCGCACTGCGGGACGTTATATTCGATCCACTTTTGCTGTACCACGTGCAGCCCGTTCTTGGAGATGGCTTCGATGGTGGTGATCTCTTTTCCGGTGGTTGCGCTCACAGGAGTGATGCAAGACCGGATCGCCTTTCCGTCCTGATGAACGGTACAGGCCCCACACAGCGCCATACCGCAGCCAAACTTGGTTCCGGTCAACCCCAAAACGTCGCGCACATACCACAGCAGCGGCAAGTTGGGATCGCCGTCGTAGGAACGTTCTACGCCGTTGACTTTGATCTGCATCATGTTGGCCTCTCTACCCTCTCTCTCGCGCTATTCTTCCAGAAGCGGCCGTTGGAAGTCTAATATGATACCGCTGTTCTGACGAGGAGGTGTAGCAATGGAATTGAGGTCGAGTAAACAAGTGAACAATTCGATGCTGGGAGCGTGCGATGGAATTCATCCACGATGACTTCCTGCTGCATTCAAGAATGGCTCGAAAGTTGTACCACGATTACGCCGCTGATGAACCAATCCTCGACTATCATTCGCATGTGCCGCCGGCCGACATCGCCAACGACCATCGCTTCCGCGATTTGTGGGAAATCTGGCTGCAAGGGGACCACTACAAATGGCGGCTGATGCGCGCCAATGGAGTGGCGGAAGACTACTGTACCGGCTCTGCGCTGCCGCGCGAGAAGTTTCTGGCGTGGGCCCGTACCGTGCCCTTCACCCTGCGCAGCCCGCTCTATCTTTGGACCCACCTCGAGCTGAAGCGGTACTTCGGAATCGGTGAACTACTGGATGAAAATACCGCCGGCCTGGTGTGGGAACGGGCCAACGCTGCGCTGCAAAACGGCGACCTGTCAACGCAGGGGATTCTCCGGAAATTCGCGGTTCGAGTTGTCTGCACGAGCGACGATCCCTGCGATGACCTTTCCAGCCACCGGGCGCTCAACGATTCTGCCACTGAATTTCGAATGTATCCCACCTTCCGCCCAGACCACGCTCTGCGGATCGGAGTTCCAGGCACGTGGAATGCCTGGGTGAACCGTTTGCAAGCGGCGAGCAAGAAGGAAGTGTCCTCCTCCAACGATTTTCTCGAAGCGCTCAGGCAGCGTCATGATTTCTTTCACGCCAACGGCGGCAGACTCTCCGATCACGGTCTGGCGCGCTGTCACGCCACGCCGTGCGTTGACCGCGATGCAGCGATCATATTCGACAAGGCACGTGCGGGCGAGATCCCGACCGATACCGAACAAGAGCAGTTCGCCTCGTTCCTAATGTTGTTTTTCGGACGCCTGGACGCCGAAAAGGGCTGGACCAAGCAGCTTCACCTGGGAGCGCTCCGCAACGTCAATTCAAGTCGGGCTCGGGAAGCTGGCCCCGACACGGGCTACGACAGTGTCGGCGATTGGGAACAGGCCGCCGCTCTCGGCGCCTATCTGGACCTGCTGGAGAGGGAACACGCCCTGCCCAAGACCATCGTCTATAACGTCAACCCGGCGGATAATTACGTTTTCGCCACTACCGTGGGCAATTTTCAGGATGGCTCGATCGCGGGCAAGATGCAGTTCGGCAGCGGGTGGTGGTTTCTCGACCAGAAGGAAGGGATCGAATGGCAACTGAATGCGCTCTCAAATACTGGTTTGCTCTCGCGCTTCATCGGAATGCTGACTGACTCGCGATCCTTTATGTCATATCCGCGCCATGAGTACTTTCGGCGTGTCCTCTGTGATCTGTTGGGGCGCGACGTGGAGAACGGTCAACTCCCAAACGATGATAAGCTTCTGGGCAACATGGTGCGCAACATCTGCTTCAGCAACTCGCGAGAGTACCTTGGGTTGGAGCTTCCACCTGCACCCGTTACATCAAGGCGCGGATGAATCCCTTGGGACTCAGAGCTTCGAGCAACCGGCTGCACCGGCCGTTTCGCGTTCGTTTCTATTTCGTTTTGCTGATGTTTCTCCTGCCCGTGCTTATTTCTGCCTGGGCCCACTCGCAGCCAAGCCCGAAGAGTGTCGATCTCAGGGTGCAAGTCGATCAGCCTCAGGGCGCATTTTTGCCGATCTGGAACTATTTCGGCTATGACGAGCCAAATTACACTTATGCGGCACATGGTGAAAAATTGCTCAGCGAATTGGCGGCGCAGGATCCCGCACCTGTTTATATTCGCGTCCACAATCTGTTGACCACGGGCGATGGGTCGGCCTCTTTAAAGTGGGGATCGACCGGCGTCTACACCGAGGACGCCGCGGGAAACCCGGTCTACAGCTGGACAATACTGGACCGGATTTTTGACACCTTTCAGAAGGCCGGAGTAAAGCCACTGGTTGAAATCGGTTTCATGCCGGAGGCACTGTCAACGCATCCGGAACCCTATCGTCATAATTTTCCGCAAGGCTCGATATACACCGGCTGGTCCTATCCTCCCAAGGACTATCAGAAGTGGTCGGAAGTCGTCTTTCAATTCGTTCATCACCTGCGAGAGCGCTATGGCGATTTGGAAGTGAAAACCTGGCTATGGGAGGTCTGGAACGAGCCCGACATCGATTACTGGAAGGGAACACCGCAGGAATATTTCAAGTTGTATGACTTCAGCGTGGCCGCGGTGCTGCGCGCGCTTCCCGAAGCACGCGTCGGCGGTCCCGACAGCACGGGCCCGTCCAATCCCAAGGCCGCGGAGTTTCTACGCTCGTTTCTCGATCACTGTGCCCATCAGCCAAACTATGTAAGCGGAAAGACCGGCTCGCGGCTCGACTTCATTAGCTTTCATCCCAAAGGGTCTCCGAAGTGGCTAGATGATCATGTACAGATGGGCCTGGTGCGCCAGTTGGCCGCGATTGAGCAGGGCTTCCAGATCGTGGCATCGTTTCCCGAATGGCGCCAGACCCCGATCATTCTGGGAGAATCGGATCCTGAGGGATGCGCCGCCTGCTCGGCCCGGAGCAATCCTCAAAATTCCTACCGTAACGGACCCCTGTACGCCGCCTACACGGCTGAAACCCTGAACAATATTCTCTTTTTGGCCAGCCGCGAGCGCATCAATTTTCTCGGCGCCGTAACCTGGGCATTTGAATTCGAAGGCCAACCCTACTTTGAGGGTTTCCGCACGCTGGCCACCAACGGTGTGGACAAACCGGTACTGAATACTTTCCGGATGTTGGGCTTGCTGGGCAACCAACGCGTAAAAGCCACCAGCTCAGGTGCCTTGCGTTCCGAGGACGTTATCCGCGATGGCGTCCGCGGACAGCCGGACATCAGCGTGATTGCCACGCGAAAGGAACATGAAGCGGAAATCCTTATCTGGAATTACCACGACGATGACCTTCCGGCTGCAGCCATCCCGATCGATCTGCTTCTCAGCGGGCTGCCCACAAAAACCAGACACGGACTGCTCGAACACTTCCGCATTGATTTTGGTCACAGCAACGCCTTCACGGTATGGAAAGAGATGGGCTCCCCCCAGGCGCCGACCGAGGAACAATACGAACAATTGCAGCGCGCAGGCCAGCTGCAGCTTCTCACTTCCCCCGCATGGACGCCGATCACGCAAGGCGCAGCGCATCTGCAGTTTGCCTTGCCCCGGCAGGGACTTTCGCTGGTCCGTATTTCTTGGGAATAAGCGCTAGTCGTCCTAAGGTGCCTTTAACGTCGCTCCTGTGACTTGATCACCGCAGAAAAGTCCTGATCGCCGTAGCCCTGGGCGATCGCTTCTTTGAAGATGGTGAGTGCGGAACTTGCAGTTTGAAGATTGTGTCCGAGGTGTGAAGCTTCGGCGATGGCGTACCCCAGGTCTTTGGCCATCAAATGCAGCGGGAAATTTGGGGTAAAGTCATCGGCTAAGGCGCGGGCGGCAGCTCTTTGCACCAGGCCGCTTCCCGGAGCTCCATGGGTAAGGATCGCAAGGGCCTTCGAGCGGTCCAGGCCGCCAGCGCCGATCATAAACTCTGCTTCCGCGAGAGACGCAGCCTGAACCCCGCACATGAAATTGTTGATGAGCTTCATCAGCGCTCCACTGCCAGTCGGGCCGAGATGAATGAATTCGCGTCCCAGCACAGACAGAACCGGCCGGGCCGTAGCGAGCGTCGCCTCGGATCCTCCGACCAGGAATGACAACTCGCCCGAGGCGGCATGGGGCTTGGTGCCGGTCACGGGCGCGTCCAGCAACTCGCATCCTCGATGAGCAGCCGCGGCTGCGAGTTCCTTGACCCAGCCAACGGTGAGCGTGCTGCATTCAATGAGCACCGCTCCGCGAGATGCTCCCGCTAGCGCCCCGTTTTCGCCAAGCCAAACGCCACGGGAGGCAACATCATCCGAGACCATGCTGATGATGATGTCCGCGCCCGCCGCAGCCTCGCGTGGCGAAGCCGCCACAGTCGCGCCCGCACCGCCGAAGGGGGCAGATTTGTCTCTATTTCGGTTATAGACGGCTAGAGGAAAGTCCGCGGAAAGCACACGCCCAGCCATTCCACTGCCCATGATTCCCAGTCCGATAATTGCCACCCGCGGTTTTGCCATCTTTCACCCCAGACCTTTCACGCTGATTACGTTTGCTTTGCCCCCGGCCATGTACACCGGATTGCGTAGAGGCCGTCCAAAACCTTCAATCGAGACTTGCATCACATCGCCATCCTGCAGGTTTATGCCGTCACTGAAGCTCAAGCCGTCCGTCCCGAAGAAGTGTACGTGGACGTCTCCCGGGCGGCGGTGCGCTTCGTATTTGAAATGATGATGCTCGATATTCGCCAGGCTGTGACACATCTCGGCATCTCCGGTGCGGAATGTTTTCGACCAGAGTGTCCTACGGGCGCGTTCAATCTTCACTTCAACCGGTACCGATTCGAATTCAGGATCCACCAGAATTTCAGGGCCGAGGGCACAGGTGCGAAGCTTCGATGCCGCCAGATTGAGATAGTTCGTCTTCTCAAATACGTGATCTGAAAATTCGTTGCCACCCGCCATCCCGACGCGACGCGGCTGGCCGTCGGGATCGACCAAGTAGATGCCGGCTATCTCCGCCTCCTCGCCCCCATCGCCGGCGTAGGGTGGAACCTCAAGCGCGTCGCCGTGCCCGCGCAGGATCGCACCTGTGCCCTTGTAAAACCACTCCGGAGCCGTGCCGATGGCTCCCGGCGCGGGACGCCCTCCTTCGATTCCCCAGCGAAACATTTTCATGCTGTCGGTCAGGTCCGCGTCGGTCGAGGCGTGCATACTTTGGCGATTGCGAGCGCTGCCCAAGTGGGTCAACCCGGTTCCCGAAACCGCGCAGCGAGCTGGTTCTTCCGGATGATCGATCGGCGGCAGAATTCGCCATTCCGAGCGCCCATGGTAGATAGGGTCATATTCCAGCAGTTCGCCTGTGGCCCGCTTTCGCGCTAGATCACTGAGCTTTACTCCGCCACTGATGGCCGAGTTGGCCAGTTCGTAGATCGAGCTGCAACCCTCAAGCAGCCGCAGTTGCGGCTCCTCGACGAGAGCTACCCGCCTCGCATTCCCGCGCTTGAGTTGAACCAGTCGTGTCATGAGCGTCATTCGATGACTTCGAACTTCTCCAGCGCCGCTTCGTTGATAGTCAGGCCCAGCCCCGGAATGCTTTCATCCAGATCAATGAAGCCGTCTTTAGCTTTGGGCTCGCCATTGAAGATGTACCAGAACAATTCGTTGCCAACTTCGACGTCGACGACGGGGAAGTACTCGGCCATCGGCGAATTCAGGCTGGCCATGACTACGTGATAGTTATGCATCTGCCCGGCATGAGGAATGACCGGGACGGAATATGCCTCCGCCAGGGCGGCAACCTTGCGGGCCTGGGTGAGGCCGCCTACGCGATTGGTATCGAACTGGATGTAGTCCAGCGCTCGGGCGTCGAGCAAGTCGCGGAAGCCGTAGGCGGTGAACTCGTGTTCGCCGCCGGCGATTGGAATTCGTCCATACGACTTCAATTCGGCGTAGCCGTGCACATCATCCGGAATGACCGGTTCTTCCAGCCATCTCAATTGAAACGGTTCGAGGAGCGGCAGCATGCGCTTGGCATAGTCGAGAGTCCATCCCATGTAAGCGTCCGCCATCACATCGATACCATCGCCGACGGTCTCGCGCACGGTTCGCACCAGGTCCAGATTACGATGCATCCCGGCTGCGCCGTCCGTAGGTCCCCAACCGAACCGAAGTTTCATTGCCTTGTAGCCTTCGGTCTTGTAACGTTTAGCCTCGGCAGCCACTTCGCTCAACTCGACGCTGTAGAGCCGGCTGGCATAGACCGGAATGCGCGGCTTGGTCCGCCCCCCCAGCAGCCGATAGACAGGTTGTTTCGCCGACTTGCCCAAGATGTCCCATAGCGCAATATCAACTGCGCTGATCGCAACCATGCCAAGGCCTCTTCGGCCGAAGGCCATCGTCTTGCGATACATGAGCTGCCACAGAAACTCAATGTCCCACGGGTCCTTGCCAATCAGGAGCGGCTTGAGATGGAGGTCGATGACCTGTTTGGTGACCTGGGGCGCGAGCGCGGCGTTGCCGATTCCCACCAGTCCGTCGTCGGTGAAGATTTCGATCACCAGCCAGCCGTGAAAAGCAAACGTCTGCATCGAAGCTTCCGGCAGGTTCAGCACGTCCAGGGGATTGGCGCAGAAATGAGGCGGCAAGGGAACCGTCTTTCCGCGCCAGCGCATTACGCGGGTACGAACTTCTTTGATTCTCATCAAGCTCCCGGATAACTCAATTTTCGTTCCAAATTGAGGGACTGAACCACCGGAACGGTAGCAAGAATAATAACGAATGCAGCCACGTGAAAGGTGCCTGCCAATGAAAATACGACACCGTATCCAAAACCGTGGTCGAGCAGATACCCCACGAGCTGTCCGAATGCGATTCCACCCATCGCCCCGCCGAAGCCTACAAGTCCGGCTACGGAACCGACGACACTGGCAGGGAAGAGGTCGGTGGGAAGAACCATCACCAACGTTGACCACGACTGTTGCCCGAAATATGCCAGGCTGAAAATCGCCAACGCCCATGCTACCGGAAGCCGCGGAACCAGCAGGATAGATGGCATCACCGCCGCGCTCAGTCCCAGGGCTAACTTTCGGGCCACGCTCAGCGAGAACTGGCGTCTGACCAGGTAGCTGGAAAACCAACCGCCCAGAAGACAACCTACTCCTGCTGCAGCGTAAGGGATCCACGCAAACGTTCCGACTGCCTTCACATCAAACCCGCGAGCATCGTAAAGATATTTCGGAAGCCAGAAAAGGTAGAAGTACCAGGCCGCATCGCTGAGAAACTTGGCGCTTATCAATCCCCACGACTCGCGAACTCTGAGCAAATCAAACCAGGGAATTGCCGGCGTAGAGCGGGACTGAGAAGCAGACGCAAATGGTTTGCGCAGACTGGATTCGGGATGATTGTCCGGTGGAACATAGGACGCAATCCACCACCATGCCCACAGCAATCCCAGTCCACCGGTGACGACAAAAATCCATCGCCATCCTGAATAGCTCAGCACCACAGCGATCAGTGGGGGCGCGACCACCGCTCCTACCGCTGTGCCGGCGTTGATAATTCCCATTGCTGTGGCTCGTTCCTTTGGCGTGAACCACTCGGCCACAGCACGGGTGGCAGCGGGAAAGCCGCCGCCTTCTCCCATCCCCAGGAGAAATCTGCTGCCCATCAGCATGGCGAAACTTGTAGCCAAAGCGTGACTCGCATTGGCCAGCGACCAGAATGTCATGATGACCGCAAATCCAATGCGAGTGCCGAGAGCGTCGACCAGCCTTCCTCCTCCCAGGTACATGAAGGCGTATGACAGCAGGAATGCTGATTGCAACGCTGAGAAGCGCTGATTGCTGAGCGGAATATCTCTCGCGATCGCGGTGACGGCCACCGGAAGCGTCTGCCGATCCAGATAGCTGATCGCGATAGCAAGGCTAACCAGGATGGCAATTCGCCAGCGCAGCAACAGGGACGTCCTCGATTCGGTCTAAGCGTGCGTCAGCGCGCCAGATAGTTTTTGCTCTTCTGAGTCCGCGAATTAAAGACTTCAAAGCTTCCGTCCGGATGGGCCGTCAGTTCCAGATAATTTGCCGCGTCGGGCCCATCGGGATTGGCGATGAACTCCGCCGCGACATTGTGCGCTGCGCCACCCTCTTCGGAAAAATGCAGCTGCCAGAGATCTTCGAGCCCGGGTGATTTCCTGATGGTGTCCAGGACCGAAGGAGTGCCGCCTTTCTTGGCGCCGTTGTCCATGATCGCCACGCGGGGCGCGAGGCCGTAGACGAATGCCGGGCTGCTGCTCTGCGACCAGCCATGATGAGAGACGATGTAAATGTCGATCTCGCCGATCTTGTTGACCGGGCACACCAATTGCATTTCCTTGTCGTGCGTAAGATCGCCCAGATCCAGAATTCTTAGCCTGCCAAAATTAATGAACGTCCCCAGAGAACGCAGGTTTTCCGTCGTGTCCGCCGGAAATTGTTCGGCGTCCTTGCAATACGGGTTACCCTTCCCGGCCTCCGGCAACGGCATTCCTATCAATGCCGCATCCGAGCTGATGATCGTGGCTTGCAGTCCCTTGATCGGGAGGACTTCTCCCGGTTTGGCGCTGATGTGCTGGTACTTTCCCGTCGCCAACAGCCCTTGGTAGGCCTGCCAGCCCTTCACCGTCACCGCGTCGGTGGTCTCGCGGTTCTCTCCGTGGTCGATGAATGTCCCGACCGGAATGCGCGCAGCGAGTTGTGGAGCGCCTCCCACGTGGTCGTCATGAAAATGGGTGATCAGGACGTAGTCGATTTTGCTGATCCCTGCTTTTCGAGCGGCAGCCACAATCCGGTCCGCGTCACGGCCTTCGTTCCCCGGCCAGCCGGTGTCGATCAGCAGAGATTGCCCGGCAGGAGTGACGAACAAAGTAGCCTGGCCGCCTTCGACATCGACGAAGTATATGTGCAGGGATTTGTCTCCCGGACCAGGGGCCGCCCAGGATGCGATCCCCAGTCCGAAACTTAAGATTGCCGCGCAGGCCACCCGCAACAGCGAAGTGCTCCATTTGATTCGCCAGCAGGACACTGAAAGAGGGCAGGTCATTGGTGCAAGGCTCCGAGCGAATTTCAGAGGACGAAGTCCGACCAAAGATCATCAACCCAGTTCTGATTGGCGTCAAGGAGCAGGTTCCAGGTGTGGTGGCTCAATTTGAAAATTCCCCGTCCATGACAGCGTCATGCTGAGGTTGCGAAGCATCTTGCGTGCAGCGGATAGGCAGTGGCGGCAATTGTAGCGCTGCGCGCCAGATCCTTCGCAAGCTCAGGATGACGCCGGGTCGGAGCCTGGTTCAAACTGAGCAACTACCGTTTCCAGACAGAAGTATGATCTATAACGCCCGCCCCGCGCTGGCGCCCGATGCCCATGCCCATTGAAAGTTGAATCCACCCAGATACCCCGTCACGTCCACGACTTCGCCAATAAAAAATAGGCCAGGCACTCTCCGGCTTTCCATCGTTTTCGCCGATAACTCGTCGGTGTCCACGCCTCCCACGGTCACCTCGGCCTTTCCATAGCCCTCCGTACCCGCAGGAACCAGGGCCCACTCGTGTATTTTGCCCTCCACTTCCTTAAGAGAGGCGTTCGTCAAGCTCTTTGGCTCGTGGACCTCCAACCAACGGTCGGCCAGGCGGTTTGGCAGGAACTTGCGCAATGCGGTCCGCAGCGCGGCAATGTTCCGCGAAGTGGTCGCTTCGAGAAGTCCGGCGGTGACCTCCTGGTCCGGCACCAGGTCGATGAGGATGGATTCCGCGTTTCTCCAATAGGACGAAATCTGGAGGATGGCCGGCCCGCTGAGCCCGCGATGAGTCACCAGCATCTTCTCGCGGAAGGGCTGGCCTTCACACGCAGCAATCACTTCCGCAGATACGCCGGCCAGGTCAGTGTAGTGGCGGCTATCCTCCGCGCCGAACACAAGCGGAACCAGTCCTGGCCGAGTCTCGCGGATCGCCAACCCGAACTGTCGCGCCAGGTCATACCCGAACCCGGTGGCTCCCATCTTCGGGATGGACAGCCCACCAGTGGCTACCACCAACGCCGGAGCGCGAAATTCTTCTTCGCCGGCCTTTACCACGAACTCATCGCCCCGGGTTACTTCCTGGATCGCAATCTTCACAAACAGCTGAACTCCCGACTCGCGGCACTCCTGCTCAAGCATTCCCAAAATTTCTTCAGCAGAGCGGTCACAAAAAAGCTGGCCCAGGGTTTTCTCGTGATAGGGAATGTTGTGTTTCTCGACCAGGGCCACGAAATCGGCAGGTGTATAGCGGGCCAACGCCGATTTGGCGAAGTGCGGATTGGACGAGATAAAGTTCGCCGCCGAGCAGTGGATGTTGGTGAAATTGCAGCGTCCACCCCCGGAAATAAGAATTTTCTTGCCCAGCCGCTCGGCACGTTCGAGTACCGCTACCCGCCGGCCCCGTTTGCCTGCTTCGATGGCACACATCAATCCAGCAGCGCCGCCGCCGAGAACCAGAACGTCGTATTTATGGATCAAGAGAGCTCACGAACCCGCGAACAGTTTGGGATATCAAGATCAAGAAGGGCGCAAACACGGTGAATTGTAACTAGTTCGGCAGTCCACTCCAACAGGTCCCTGGTGAGGGCGTTCACATGCCCGCTGTGCCACTCTGACGCGCCGTGGCCGGAGCCCGCTAGATGTAGTCAAACAGCGCCATAAACCCGAAATCCATGTGTAGCTGTTGATGACAATGAAACAGTGTAAGCCCGGGGTTGTCCGCGGTGAAATCAACCTCGATTTTCTGGTAGCCGCCGACCATCACGACATCTTTCATCACGCCCGAAGTCATTTCGCCGGCGACTTGAGTCAGCTCGAAACTATGGCGATGCAGATGGATCGGGTGAATATCGTCACTTGCGTTCTGCATGCGAAGACGGTAGCGCTTGCCTTTCTCCACCCGCCACATGGGCTGCATGTCGTGCTCGGAAAAGGCGACATCATTAATTGTCCACAGGTTAAAGCCATCTTCAGCGGCATTTTGTTTGGCAAACGTCATGTCGAAGACCTGGTCAGGTTTTGAGCTCGCTGTTGTGCTGCCAAAGTGGGCATAGTTCCAGCGAAACGGTTTTGGAGAAACCCATTGAGGCTTACCTTTTTTCGCGGCATATTCGACCACGATACCCATGCCGTGGTGCCGATCGTCGTCCGCCGGATCACCCAAAATCCAGATCCCCGGATGATTCATCTCCACAATGGCAGAGATCCTTTCCGCCGTGCCCAGCCAGAGTCCCGGGGCTTGTCTGGGTTTGGGAACTACATTTCCGTCCAGGGCAACAACCGTGAAGCTGTGTCCGGGCAGCGCCAGGCTGCGAATTTCGGTGGCGCTTCCATTCAGGACATGGAACAACACCCGCTCTCCTCGCTTTACCCGTATCGGCTCGCCATGGCCCAGCATCCGCCCGTTGATGGTGAAAGAACCATACCCAACTTCGTACCCGTGCGGTGCGCCCCTTGCCAGCGAGGCTTGCATGGCGCTTTCTCCCGTGTCTTTCAGGTTCTTCACTACCGTTGCCGGGGACAAGAAATCCATCGCCATATCACCGCCACGGCTGAATGTGGGCTCGAATTCCTTCAAGGTCAGGAAGACCTCGCGATCGTAATCACCCGGATTGTTCTTCGGTTCGATGTATACGGGTCCGACCAGTCCGCTGTACTGTCCCGCGCTCAGGTCCGCTTTTGCGCGCACGTGGGTGTGATAAAAGCGAAGTCCGGAAGGTTTGGGGACAAACGAAATGCGGCGGCTTCCGTGCGGAGCAATGTACGGAGTACCTTCTTCCGCGGCCCCATCGACATCGGTCGAAACGGTTTGCCCGTGCCAGTGCAACTGCTCAGGCCTATCGGTTTCGTTGTGAATGTCGAGGGTCACTTGCTGGCCTTCCTTCAAGCGCAGCAAAGGTCCCGGAAACTGGCCGTTGTATGCGGTTGTGGAAAGAATGCGATTCGGAGCAATCTCGACAGGCTTAACAGCGATCGTAAGGGTGTAGTCCGGAGGAGCGTCAATCTGCGAACCGGCTTCCTGCGCATGCGACCCAGGCGATTGGCCAAAGACGGCAACTGGACGGAGCAGGGAACTCCCCGCCATGGCGCCCGCTGCCTTCACGAACTGCCGACGCGAGAAGAGAGAATCTGGCATGGTGTTTCTCGCTCCCCCAAGTAAACCGGCGGCTCTACTTTCCCGTGTAACTGATCCTCCAGATGGAATTCGAGGCATCGTCGGTAACCAGCAGTGAGCCGTCGGGAGCGGTGGTGACCCCAACCGGACGTCCCCACACCTGCTCATTGTCGACGACGAAGCCAGTCATGAAATCCTCGTATTCGCCGGTGGCGTGTCCGCTCTGATGCAGCGGTACGCGGATCAGTTCATAGCCCACACGAACCGCCCGGTTCCAGGAGCCGTGCTCCGACGCGAAAAGATCCCCTTGATACTCGGCTGGAAATTGTTTGCCATCATAGAAGGTGATTCCGAGCGAGGCATTGTGCGGGTTCAATATGACGTCCGGCGTGATGACCTTGTCCTTAAGCTCGGGATGCTTGCCCTTGTGCCGGGGATCCTGATGACTGCCCATATACCACCACGGCCAGCCATAGAATCCGCCTTCCTGCACATGCGTGATGTAGTCGGGAACCAGGTTGTCACCCAGCCCGTCGCGTTCATTGGTTGAGCACCACAACTCGCCGGTCAGCGGATTCATGCCAAGTCCCACGCAGTTGCGAACGCCGTAGGCGTACACCTGCATTTCTGAACCGTCGGGATTAAACGCCAGAACATCGGCGCGGTTCTTTTCCGCCGGCGTGGTGTCCGGATCGTCGATATTGGAAGCCGACCCGACCGAGACGAACATTCTCTTGCCATCGAGGGAAAACCGAACGTCACGGGTCGTGTGGCCTCCCCCACTGGGCAAGTCCGCAATGTGTTGGGCCGGGCCGCGGGCCAGCAAATCGCCGTTCTGGTAGGGAAAGCGTACAACCGAATCTGTGTTTCCCACGTAGATCCATTGCGGACTGGGACCCGGCGGATAAAATGCAATGCCGAACGGCTCATTCAATCCGCTGGCAAACATTGCCATCTGCCCGGGTTTGCCGTTCGCGGTGATTCCACGAAAGACTCGAATGTCACCGGCCTTGGTCTCGGACACGAAAATATCGCCGTTCGGAGCAGTGCGAATGATCCGCGGATTGTCGAGCCCGGCTGCGTACTGCTCTACCTTGAAGCCGTCGGGAACCTGCGGCCACGCGCCTTCCGGGCGCGCGACCACCTGGGGCCCGTTGCCCGCTGACCCGGTGGCAAAGGGAGCGGGAAGGTCTTTCAGCGTAACCTTGCGAACTTGTCCCGGCTTCTCATATCGGAAATCGGTAAAGGGCGGCGTGGGCGGCGGCGCATTCAGTTTCTCCGCCGCCAGTGGAGTTGCCGGCTGGCGGCTGGTTTGCGCCCTCTGCGGTTGACCGAGTGATTGCACATAGCTGACGATCTGCCAGCGTTGTTGTTTGGGTAAAGTTGCCCAGGACGGCATGCCGTTGGGTACGTCGCCCTTGGTGATGAACCAGAAAATCTCTCCCGGCGTCACCGCCTTGATTCTTTCCACCTTCAGAGGAGGAATGTTCCCTGAGCCTTCGCCATTCTCTCCGTGGCAGCGGGCGCAGCGCAGATGGAATAATGCCCTGGCGTTCGGCGGCTGCTGCCCTTCGTAGGGGTTCTTCAACTCCTTGGCTGATCCCGGGGCATTGTGGAAATCGGGGTTCTGCGCTGCCGCTGGCGAGAGCAAAAGAGCTGCCACAACGGCGACGGCCATAGACAACCCATGAAAGATCCGCATAATGGCTTTCAAATCTTTTCCTCCGGTAGATGCACTCATGTCCTCAAGATGTCACACTCGCACGGGAGCTTCAATATTCTTTTTGCCGAAAACAAATCCAAAAGGAGGACGGGCCGGCCTCGCCCGTCAGGCAATGGCCTGTGCACGATGGGCGGGACGCCCGTCCCCCACCAAACACCGAAACCGAATCTGACCTTATAATTCAGTCCAAACAAAACCGGCACTAGCGAGGAACTAATAATGGGCCATCCGCTTCTTGATCTGACGAACAAAACCGCGGTTGTGATCGGCGGGACCAGCGGCATCGGGCTGGCTCTCACCAAAGCGCTGGCTCAAGCCGGCGCGAATGTTGTCCCCTCGGGCCGCCGCGCCGAACAGTTGAACGCCGCCGTCGCCGAGGTCAAAGCGCTCGGCCGGCGATCGCTCATTCAAACTTGCGATGTCACGGACACCAGCAGCCTGGACCACCTTCTGCAAGCGGTGACGGCGGAATTCGGCAGCGTACACATTCTGGTGAACTGCGCTGGCCGCACCAAGCGGACGCCTACGCTCGAAGTCCCGGAATCCGAGTGGAATGGGATCCTTGAAACCAACCTCAACGGAACTTTACGCGCCTGTCAAGTCTTTGGCCGGCACATGATCGAGCGCGGTTACGGCCGCATTATCAATATCGCATCGCTCTCGTCGTTTGTGGCCCTCTATGAAGTTGCTGCTTACAGTGCCAGCAAGGCGGCCGTGGCTTCGCTGACGAAGTCCCTGGCCGTCGAATGGGCCAAGTCGGGTGTTTGTGTCAATGCCATCGCTCCCGGGGTCTTTCGTACCGAGCTGAACACGGCACTGCTCGACGGCACCGATCGCGGCCGGGAATTTCTTCTGCGCACGCCGATGAAGCGGTTCGGCAAGATCGACGAACTCGGCGGCGCTGCCGTGTTTCTGGCTTCCGAAGCGGC
>Ga0207100_1095_pt1 | contig 20781 bp, 17 predicted proteins | sample Alteio_BWMinHeat_82_FD_153520 | JGI IMG/M metagenome (GOLD analysis project Ga0207100, IMG submission 153520) | Enriched cells from forest soil in Barre Woods Harvard Forest LTER site, Petersham, Massachusetts, United States -... | ecosystem: Environmental > Terrestrial > Soil > Temperate forest >...
ATAAAAGCCAAGCCGATCTTTTTATCGAGTTCTGGCGAATATGCGAGGCTTGTTATTTCACCGATCTGCTCATTCTCGGCATTTGTTAACTGAACAGGCAGTGAGCCGTTCTGGAACGATTTATCCATCTCGATTCCCATCAAATGCCGCTGCACTTTATCGTAGGTATCGAGCCTTGCGATAACTTCCTGTCCGATGTAGCAGCCTTTCGTCCAGCTTATTGCTTGCACCAAAGTCGTTTCAAGCGGATTATGTTTCTCGTTTAATTCATTCGGAGCAAGTGGAATACCTGCTTCGATCCGCAGAAGATTATACGTATCATCATCAATCACTGTTCCGCCGGATTTTTCCGCTTCTGTTTGCAAATATGTCCAAATTGCATCGGATTGTGGTTTTTCTGCAAAGATCGCCCAGCCGCTTTCGATGATGCGTTGCGTTTTTTGGAGCATGAGTTTTGCTCCGGCAATTTCGATCTCAATGAAATGAAAATTTTCTAAACCGATTAAGTTTTCTTCTGTTAGCCTCTGAAGAAAATTCAGAGCATGGGGACCAAAAACCAAAAACTGTGAAATTTCATCTGACTTTTTTTCAAATTTCGCATCCTCCATGATGACAAATTTATCGAGCCACTCAATCACTTGATCCTCTTTACCACCACTCGTAATGAGTAATGCATCTCTGCCATGAGAAAGAACAGTGATGAGGTCGATAATCCGACCTTTCTCCGTCGTCAGAACGGTTTGCGCGCCTATGCCGGGTTTGTCTATAAGCGGCAGAAGATCGTTGGTGGACATGCGGTGCAGAAGATCGATGGCATCAGCGCCTGATGCTGCAATGCGCCCGAACTTCTTCGAGGCATCGAAGAGGGCAAAAGTTTTATGGGCTTTATTGTATGCGTCGGTATTCATTGATGGCAAAACGAAATATAAGCAGTTTGAATTCGAAAGCCATGCGCAAAAATTATCGTATATTTGTGAACGTATTCATTATTTATTTATTTCACTATGACAAACGCAGTCCAATCGCAGTATTTTTCTTGAGCATAATCACGTTCGGTATTTACTCACTTGTGTGGCTCGTAAAGACAAAAGATGAAATGAACCGGCTTGGGAGCAGTATACCGACGGCATGGTGTCTCATCATTCCATTTGTCAATATCTGGTGGATGTGGCAATATTCTGCAGGAGTAGAAAAAGTTACCGGCAAAGCGCTCACGCAAGTCGTGGCATTTTTGCTCGCATGGCTTTTGAGCATCATCGGATATGCCATCATTCAAGATAGCTTTAATAAGATCAATTTAGTAGCAGAGCCTGCTGTCGCATAAACTCGCGCAAAGTTTTGATTGTTGTTGTACTGCGTCCCCCGTGCAGACGTGTTGTATTGTTTAATATTTTCTCACATTCTTTTCTTTAGGAAAAGATCCCCATTACCGTGACACTGTTAGAAGAATTTATTTTTTCGCTCAACCGGTCTGAGCGCGCGAAGCTGCGCCCGTTGCAATTTCGCGGCGCGAAGCGTGAAATATTTATGAAGATTCTGAACTGCCGCGAGGCCGAAGGAATCGATCAACAAAAAGTCCTTGCCCGTCTCAAGCTTTCGAAAAAACGCTTTTACCAGATCATAGCGGAAATGCTTCATGCCCTCTATGGCGATGTTGCGCCCTCCGGCGGAGCGGAATTATTGCAATATCTCGGTAATATGCAGCTCTACCGCCATTTTTACCGGGCAATGAAGCAGCAGGAAGCGTTGCTCAAGAAAAAAAATGACCGCAATGCGCTAGCGGATTTTTACTTTAGTGCCCTTATCATGTCCGAATTTTTCCTGATACCGCCACATCTTGCCGGGCATATTCGCGCGGAATTTAGGAAATATCTTCGCAGCTATGTCAAAATAAAAACAAAACACTCCGGCGACGAGCTTCTCCTCCGGTGCGCAGAGATCGAGGAAGAAATACATAAAAATTTCTCTAGCAATTTTAGTCTGAAAAAATTGAAAACCGAGATGGGCGAACTCGAAAAGCTTTTTCAGCAGGCAAAACAGAAAGATCAATTGCTGGCGCAATTTAAGATTGCCTATTTGTTGGCAACGACCTGTTTCAGAAATCTCATTGAAGGGAAACGTCCGGAGCAATATCTGGAATATATTAACCGTACGATTGCTGATCACCCGGATATTTTCGGGCGGACTGTGGAGCTCGTTCGCTTAGGCATCGAATCATATATTCCCCCGAAGTCCGAGGACATAGAAAAATATAAAACATTTCTATTACATCCCCCCCCCGACCGGAGAAAGTTCATCGTTGCTTTTTATCGAACGGTTTCTTCCATTAGTCGTTCAATATGGCTACACCGGTTTGGCGAAAAAAATAATCGCCGACCGATTCCCGATAAATCCTGATCAGATACGAAAAGAAACAGCGCTGCATTGGTGGAGATTGCTGGCGATCTATTATATATATATAGAAGATTACTCTCAAGCTGAAGTATCGGTTCATAAAGCGCTTGCGGCAAATACCGGCAAGACACGCACAACGGATTTGGAAATGAATCTCCGCTGCATCAGTTTATTTCTGCTTATTATGCAGGAAGGACCTGATCTTGCGGCGGATATTGTGCTGCGGCATATCCGGTATGCGAAGCGGCATGGATATAATAAAGGCGAAGGCTTCATGATGCTGTTTTTGAAAGCGGTGTATGATCTTGTCAGCTATCCGGATTTTGACAAAATACATGCGCAGAAAGTAAGAGAACGCTATATCACAGATCTTGGAGGCGAAAGGCGCTTATTTCTTTTATTCGAAAAGATTTATGAGAAATATTTTCACTATAGTCAATAATTTTATTTTATTAAACCCTATCCTATTAAAAAGCAATAAATTATAGTTATATTTAGAGGGGATATTGCTATAATCCCCTTGTTTTCTCTGTTAAAAAAGCTTATTTTTGCACAAAATGTCCTCCTGAAGATAGAGTGCATGTCTAAATTTGCTATTCTATCCCGTGGCAGAAAAAGCCTTATCGAATACCGAGGAGGCTTTTTCTTTTTTAAATCAATATCCGGGGAAGGAATGAGCGACTTTATCTTGGATATTCTGCGGCAGGGTGGCTTCGTAAAGATCGAGCCTATTGGCGCTTACCCTATCGGATGCAAAATAGAGTGTCTTTCCGTCAGGTGCAACCATCGGTGAGGAGTCGTCGAATTCGGAATTTATCCCGGGAGGAAGTAGTACTGCCGGCAACCAATCGGTATTTTTCGGACCGATATGCTCGGACATATAGATCTTCGATTTCACATTTAACTTTTTTTCTTCCTTCGAAGCAAAAAATAAAAAGCGTCCGTCCGGAGAAATACTTGGAGTCAGGTTATATCTTCCGATATTGATATTTGGTCCCAGATCTTCAGGTTCGCTCCAGCTGCCATCGGGTTTGCGTTGTGTGACATAGATATCGATATGAATATTGCCTGCATCTTTAAGGCTTGCTCTGTTCGATGCAAAAAAAAGATATTTTCCATCCCTCGTAACCGAAGGTTCCATTTCTGCTTTTATTGTATTGACGGGTTCCGGAAGCATGGTAAGTTTATCCCCGTGTGAATCTCCTTCCCAAATATTGAGATCGCCGCGGTTGTTCCTGTTCGAGGAACAATATACTCTTCCGCTATCGTCGAATGCAATTCCTGTGACGGCATCTTTATATTGAAGTAATTTATAAAATTCCGGTTCTTCCCATTCGGCATTTCGGGACTTGCGCTTGGAAACAAAAATCTGGTTCTTCCCCAGTGAGCGTTGTGATACGAAATATAAGCTCAATCCGTCTTTTGTGATATAAGGAAGGAAATCATTCGTACTCGAATTAACCTTTGGTCCGAGACTATGAGCGGTAATCTCAACATGCTCATTCGGCTTATCTTGCGAATAAACCGGACGCATCAGCACTGCAAGGAATACAGCAGTTATGAAGAAATATTTTTTTGACATAAAGCAAATGCAGTCGAAATAAAATACAAAATTACAACATTATTCCCATTTGGCATGGTTTTTATTTTTGAAGATAAACGATGTATACATCTTAAATCCGTAACCATTATCCGGCAAACTTATAACGATACTTCTGCATTAAAATCGTTGTACTATATGCATCCAGATGCCCACGGAAGAAAGGAACAAAAAAAAATGTCGGATAAAAAAAATACAACGAGGACTCCCAAAAGAAAAAAGGATCCGAAAGTGCAAGTTAAAAAGAAAAAGGCCGTCGTACCGGAGAGTGAATTAAAGAATTTATTTGATGATGCGATGAGACGGGTTCGGGAGATCAGCAAGAAATATGAAATGAATAAGAACGCAAAATAGATCGTCCGTCCTTACACCTGATCAGGGAGGGAGCGTGTGGCAAACTAGCGCTCCCTTTTTTATTGCCTTTGCCAAATCATTCACTTCGCGGATGAGCCGAGTCGTATGCTTGCTTCAGCCGGTCGATCGTGAGATGAGTATACCGCTGCGTCGTTCGGAGCGATGAATGCCCGAGCATTTCCTGGACTGCGCGGATCTCGGCGCCATGATCGAGCAGATGCGTGGCGAATGAATGGCGCAGCTTATGCGGATGAGCCTTGCCGGAATCAGCAATGCCGCGAAAATATTTTTTCACGATATGATAGACGGCTCCGGGAGTCATGCGCTTGCCGTTATCCAATAAAAACAATGCTTGCTTATCCTGAATTTTTCCCAACTCTTTCCTGGCAGGTAAATAATTATTAACCGCCTCAATGGCTTTTTCTCCGACCGGAACAATGCGAATTTTATTTCCTTTGCCAAGGACTCGGACGGTTCCATCTTTTAAATTTATATCGTTCAAACTAATCGATGCAAGTTCTGCTCTTCGCAAACCGCTGGAATAGAGTAGCTCCAGCATTGCAAGATCGCGTAAACCCGACGGAGTCGAGAGATCGGGCTTTGCCAGCGCCTGCGCTGCAACCCGTTCCGACATCACTCCCGGCAATCGCTTCGCCCCTTTCGGACTTTTAATAAGCCGTGCAGCATTCATCTGGAAAATTCCCTGATTCGTCAGATACCGTAAAAAAGAACGAACGGTCGAAAGTTTTCGCGAAACAGATTGTGAGACCAGGTGCTTTCCTTTTTTATTTTTCGTTTCGGAAACGATTCGCAAATACTCCCGAAGAGAATAAATGTCATCCTGTGTTCCTTCTAACTCAAGTTTTTCTTTTGAAAGGATGCTGATGAATTCACCCAGATCAGCACGGTACGTTCCGATAGTGCCCTTACTCGCGGCGCGCTCATGGATAAGATGATCCAGAAATTTCTCCAGATGTGATTCGAGTATTTTGTTATTATGAGCTGCCATTGAATTCTTTTTTCAGCAAATATAACGTACGCAGTAGCGCAAGCGTCCCCGCTTGCGAGTGTGGCAATGCAAGACGTATGGTGTAAAAAACCACCTTCTCAAGCGAGGACGCTTGAGCTACTTCTGCTGTGCAATCCTTGCGCAGTTGGAGATGGTTATGCGTTCGAGTTTGAGGCGTTCGATAATATCGGATAGTATCAGCGCCTCGCATTGCTGCGCTCCGCGGAATACATTTTTCGTTTGGGCGCTTCGGGCTTCGTCGCCGTAATGGTATCGCTCAAGCAATTCATCCACTTTTTTCAGCGCCGGTTTCATGTGCGAAATATAAATATTCAAAAGATATTGCTCGCTTTCGATCTTGTTCCGGGTTGCCGGAATAATATGCGCCGCACCCGCTCCGGCATGTTTGGCATACACTTCCTCTAACCTTCGGAAATTTTCCTGGTATTCGGTGCGCACTGCCTGCATCTCTTTGAGCGCGGCAAGGAGTTCGTCATGTTCTTGCTTTATCTCAGGTTTCTCCTCGGCAAAAGCCACGCCTGTCTGCGGAATTAGTGCATCTTCTTTGAAAATATCCGAGCGAAGCGGCACTTTCAGTGAAGATCCGAGCGTACTTTCGGTTGCATCAAGATCGGTGCAATCCTCGAATTTCAGCGGCGAATCGGAAGCGAGCGCCGAGTGCGACGGAAAATCCGGCGGCGCCGGCAATTTCGAGAAATAGGAATAGAGCGAAACATGCACGCACTGTGCTGGTAAGATATTGTTATCAAATAAGATACATACGATAACAAGCGGCAAGATATAGAGTGTTGTTTTCATATTGGTCATAACTAATGTATACAAATATACAACATAATCCGAAAAATTCATAAAGAATTCATGGAACTCGGGAATTTCTTTCCGAAAAAAAAACTTTTATGTATAGTTCGCTGCGGCGAGCAAGCCGAGACTTTTATTCGTGTCCCCATACGCGTGCTAAAATCCGGGTGTATTACCTTAGTTACGTAGTTACATTATTGTCATGAGATCCATCGGTATTGTTTGTGCCTTTGTTTTTTGCCTGTCTTTTTTTTCGAATTCATTCGCGCAGCGTTCTTATCAGGATATCCGCACTGATAACCAAGCGCGCGCGTTCGTTCTTGATTCTGCTTCCGCTAGTAGCTGGATGAATATTTTAGGATCGGGTCTGGATTCGATTCATCATACGGCGATGCACCTCCACGATTCGCTCGTAAAAAGCGGACTCGAAGCGGTAAAGAAAATAGTTGATTCCGTTCGCAAGGAAGCGAAGAAATTAAAGGATTCTCTCAACTACGAAGGCGGCGGAAATCTCGGCGAGTTGTTTAACAAGTTCGATCTCAAGGGTCTCTTCGATCTCAAGGGTCTCATCGGTGATTCATTACTGAAAAATCTGAAATCCATTCCTGAAGAAATTCAGGAGAATATGAATAAAATGCAGAGGATGCCAATGAATCCTTTCGAATTACCTCGGACAATAAAGCCATTTGAATTGCCTACTCCTGAAAAGAAAAAAAGTGCGCCCATTCCCGGTTTCAAAGGATGGCACTACGAAGAGCTGGCTGAAGTGTAGTCAACTTTGTGTCATTGCGAGGAATCGCGAAGCGATGACAAAACAATCCCCTAAATAGTAATTGAGAAGATAATCTTTCAAGTGCTATTTAGGGGATTCCTCACGTCGTTTTTTTTCTTCACAAAAAAAAGATCTGGTAGAGTTTCAGTTTGAAAATCAAAGCATGTCATTCTGAGCGAAGCGAAGAATCTGAATTTTCGAAATGCCTGAAAACTCAGATTCTTCACTTCGCCAATAATCGCTTTCGCGATTATTGGCTCCGTTCAGAATGACAATTTTGAAACTGACCCACTGCTTTAAAATCTCTGCTCGGAATGACACTCTTTTCTGTTTCGTTTACGTTGCCATTATGAACCTATGAAAAACGAACAAGTCGAATCCGGAAAAATTTACGAATTCCAGGGAAAAACCCCCGAGGTGCATCCATCATGCTTTCTGGCTGATGGAGCGCGCATTATCGGCGATGTTATCTTGGAAGAGAACGTCAGCGTGTGGTTCAATACGGTAATTCGCGGAGATGTCGAGCGCATCCGCATCGGAAAAAATTCGAATATCCAGGATAATGTCGTCATCCACGTAACGCATTTTGCCAATCCGACAAAGATCGGCGAGAACGTAACCGTCGGTCACGGAGCGATCCTGCATGGATGCACGGTCGGTGATGGCGCGCTCATCGGAATGAATGCCGTCGTACTCGACCGCGCCGTGATCGGCGAAGGCGCACTCGTCGCTGCCGGAGCAGTGGTAACGCCGCATACGCATATCCCGCCAAAAATGCTTGCCGCCGGAGTTCCGGCAAAAGTCATCCGCCATCTCTCCGACGCCGAAGAAAAAATGGTTTCCGAAGGCGCCGCCAATTATCTGATGTACGTAAAGCACTACCGGGGCGAGCTCGAACCCAAGAAATGGGATACGGGGGAGTTTGCGGAGTAGAAGAACCAGTCGATAGTCGATAGTCGTTAGCAGAGATCGTTTGCTAACGACTACCGACTAACAACTAACGACTACACATGCTTCTCGAAGACGCCCGCCGCCAGTTTCCGCATACATGGACGGATATGATCTATCTGAACCATGCTGCGATCAGCCCGCTCTCTTTTGTGGTGCGCGATGCCGTCGATAAATTTATGGAGCGTCGGGCACTGAAAGGAATCGAGACGTATCCCTGGGCGCAGAAGATCGCGATGAGAACGAAAGATCAGATCGCCGAACTTATCCATACAAAGCCCGAGCGCATCGCATTTGTCCTCAATACCGATGATGGAATAAATCTTCTTGCTTCCGGAATCGCGTGGAAGACGGAGGACCGGATTCTCCTTTACCGGTATGAATATCCGGCTAATGTATATCCTTACCTTAACCAGAAAAAACTGCATGGAGTCGAAGTCGATTTTATGGAGCCTGCTGATGGGAGAATAACCCTCGATGTGATTAAGGAGCATCTCACTCCTGAGACAAAATTACTTTCGCTGAGCTTCGTACAATTTTTGACCGGTTACCGCGCCGATCTCGAAGCGATCGGGAAACTTTGTAAAGAGCGGAATATTCTTTTTGCCGTCGATGCGATTCAGGGATTACCCCATTCATTTATTGACGTGGAAAAATCGCAGATAGATTTTCTTGCCTGCGGAGCGCATAAATGGTTGATGGGCACCGATGGCACTGCCTTTATTTATGTCAGTCAAAAAGCTCAGGACCTGATTCGCCAATCCTATATGGGCGCGGCAAGCGTTAATAATCCTTTTAACTTTTTTGATTACGATACCGATAGAATTCGTAACGATGCCAGTCGATATGAATGCGGTACGTTGAATTTCCCGGGCATTACCGCGCTTAATGCTTCGCTAAAATTTTTTCAGGAGTTTGGTTATAAAGAAATCGAGAATAGAGTTTTAGAGCATAGTGGGTATCTGATATCCCGCTTAACGAAGCATGGAGTCCATGTCTTAACTTCCGAAAATCCAGCTGAACGCGCAGGCATTGTCAGTATGGAAATAGAACAGCCGGAAGAAGTGTTACAGCGCCTCGGGAAGAAGAATATCATCGCCGCTGTGCGCGGTGGAAAGCTCAGGCTCTCGCCGCATTTTTATAATACCGAAGAAGAATTGAAAACGGCGGTGAATGTAATATTTGAATAATGCTTAAAGGCAAAAAAATAATTTATGGCATAACCGGTTCGATCGCGGCGGCGAAGGCGCCGATCATCGCGCGCGAACTAACCAGAGCCGGTGCCGATGTTCATTGCGCATTAACCGAATCGGCGCAAAAATTTACGACAGCATACAGCCTTTCGATCCTTACAGGCAACGAAGCGATCACTGATATTTTTCCAAATTCCGGTAAAGGAACCTGGCATGTGCATCTGGCAAGATCGGCAAGCGCAATGCTCATTGCACCATGCTCTGCAGCGACTCTCGGGAAGTTGCGGCGCGGTATTTATGATAATTCCGTTTTGCTTTTAGCATCCTCACTCGGCGAGCAAACGCAACTTGTCATTGCTCCTGCAATGGATGAAGAAATGTGGATGCAGCCGGCAGTCAAGGAGAATATCGACTGGCTTAAGTCGAAAGGAGTGAAATTCATCGAACCGCAAAAAGGCGTTCTCGCAAGCGGAAATATCGGTATGGGAAGAATGCCGGAAGCGGATGAGATCGTCAAGCAGTTTCAAGAACTCATTATCTCTCCCAAAACCCAAAACCCAAAACCCAAAACCCAATCCCTCCTCTTGGAAGGCAAACATATCCTCATCACCGGCGGACCGACTTATGAACCCATCGATCCGGTCAGATTCATCGGCAACCGTTCGAGCGGCAAAATGGGCGCCGCGCTTGCCACAGAAGCAGCAAATTTTTTCGGAGCCGATGTTACGCTTATCATGGGACCATCGGCGGTGCCAACGCCATCATCCGTAAACCGGATCGATGTCGAAACGGCTGCCGAGATGCGCGATGAAGTGCTGGCGCAACTTGCCGGTCACGATATTCTTATTATGAATGCTGCCATCAGTGATTTCAAAGCAAGTCATGTTGCAAAAAACAAAATTAAGAAAACGCGCAAAAAAGAATTTACTCTTGAACTGTCGGCAACGCGCGATATATTGAAAGAAGTAATGACAAAGCGAAAAGCGAGCCAGAAGATTATTGGTTTCGCTTTGGAAGGCGGAGAAGATACCGAAAAATACGCAAGAGAAAAACTGAAGGAAAAGGGATTGGATTTGATCGTGCTCAATGCCTTCGATGAACAAGGCGCCGGTTTCGGCGGCGATACAAATCGGATTACTATATTCGGAAAGAACGGATTCTATCAGGAGCTGCCTCTCGTTTCAAAAACCGAATGTGCGCGGATCATTCTCTCACTCATAGCAGAACTGGAATAAATGCCAAGAACCAAGAACGAGATTATCGCCGATATTGAAATCTGGGCAAAAGAAAAACTTGCCGCAGGCGAAGAGATAATTTATGTGTCGGATATCGGGTCTCGGGTCACGGGTCTCGAAAAAAAAGAACCAGAAATGATTTTACAAACTCCGAAACCAGATTCCGAGACATGGAAAAATGCGACCGATCTTCCAACGCTCAATTCGCTCATCAGTAATTGTACAAAATGCGAACTGCATAAAACGCGCACAACATTTGTCTTCGGCGTCGGAAATCCGGATGCAAAAGTGATGGTCATCGGCGAAGCGCCGGGAAAAGATGAAGATGAGCAAGGCGAGCCGTTTGTCGGACGTGCCGGTCAGCTTCTGAATAAAATGCTTGCCGCAATACAATTTCCGCGCGAAGAAGTTTTTATCGCAAATATTCTGAAGTCGCGGCCTCCCGGGAATCGCGATCCCAAGTCCGAAGAAGTCGCCGCCTGCGAACCATATCTCTGGAAACAGATCGAAATCATTAAGCCAAAAATGATTCTCTGTGTCGGCAGAATTGCGGGCACGAATCTTTTGAAAAAGGAAGGCGAATCGCTTGCAAAAATGCGCGGGCAAGTTTTTGATTTTATGAATGCAAAAGTGATGGTCACCTATCATCCTGCCGCACTGCTTCGCAATCCTAATTGGAAAGTCGGCGCATGGGAAGATTTGCAGAAGTTTAGAAAACTTTACGACGAAATTACCAGCCAATAGCTCCTATAGCAATGCTGCCCACTCTTAGAGACCGCCGCACAGTCGCTCAAGCTATCACCATCGCGGAAAATGATTCGCCTGATGCAGCGAAGCTTCTGCACGACCTTGCTCCGAAATTAGGTCATGCCTATCGGATCGGAATAACCGGTCCACCCGGCGCAGGAAAATCCACGCTGACTTCGGAGATGACGAAGCTGCTTCGTAAGCAAAATAAGACTGTCGGCATTATTGCCATCGATCCGACCAGCCCCTTCACCGGCGGAGCGCTGCTTGGCGATAGAATCAGAATGCAGGATGTCTCGATGGATGAAGGAGTGTTCGTTCGCTCGATGGCAACGCGCGGCTCGCTCGGCGGACTTTCGGCAAAGGCGAAAGATGCTGCCGATGTCCTCGATGCCGCTGGGTTCGATATTGTGATTTTTGAAACCGTCGGCGTCGGACAATCGGAACTCGATATTGCGAAAGCTGCCGATACGACGATCGTCGTGCTCGTGCCGGAATCCGGCGATGCCGTGCAGGCAATGAAATCCGGACTCATGGAGATCGCCGATTTTTTTGTCCTGAATAAAAGCGACCGCGAAGGCGCCGAGCAAGCCGTGCGCGCACTGAAAACGATTCTCACGTTCCGCATCACTCATGCCGAGGATGAATGGATACCCGATGTCATCTCAACTGTTGCCAGCAAAGGAAAAGGAATTGACGAAGTCCTCGCCGAAATCGAGCGGCATAAATCGCACTTACTAAAAACGAATACATTAGAAAAAAAGAGAACTGAGCGCGAACATGAACGAGTCATCGAATTAGTAGAAATTTTTCTGCGCGTAGATTTTTGGACAAGTGAGCGGAAGAAAAAATTAGAAGAGAAAGTAAAAAATGTCGCTGCGCATAGAGAATCGAGCTATGAAGTGGCGATGGAATTGGTGCGGGAATTTAAGGGAAAGTCATAATGATTTGCCAAACGGTGTCATTGCGAGCCCGGCTTTAGCCGGTCGTGACAGATCGCGACGTCGTCCCCAAGCGGACTCCTCGCGATGACATTACTGAGAGTATAAAACTATTTGATCTTCACAATCTTTTTCACCGTAATAAAATCTTTCCCAATGCATTCAGCATAATATATTCCCTCTGGCAGTCCTGATAGATCAAGAGTTATATCTGCGGCTAAAGGATAATTATTTTCAACTACTGATCTTCCCAGCATATCAATAATAGCAATATGAGTAATATTCTCACCATGAACGGAAATGAATCTATCGGCAGGGTTCGGAGAGATCGAAATATCTTTAATAATTTTCCCTTGCTCAACTCCGCTTGTTGACGGTCTAAAAATTTCATTGAGATTATAAACGGATTCCTGATCCGGCGTCCCGCCTAACACGTAGATACTATTTCCGACGGCGCTTGCAGTAAGGGCATACCGAGCGGTCATGGAATCTTTGGTGATTACCGAATCCCACGAGTTATTTGCTGGATCGAAAACTTCGACGGTGTCTAAAGGATTGCCATTGTCATCTTCCCCGCCGAAGACATATATTTTATTATTCAGAACGCTTGAAGTTAATCGCTGTCGCGGAGTAAAGTATCCTGTCGTGACAAGAGCCGTCCAGGAATTGCTTGCCGGATCGAAGACAAAGACCGAATCCAGAGTGCTGAATCCATCATACCCTCCGATCACATATATTTTATCGTTCACCACTGCTGAGGTAGTCCTCGCCATTGGATGGAACCAGCCGGCTGTTACCGGAGTACTCCAGGTGCCGGATGCTCCTGCCAGTGGATCGAAAACTTCCAACGTGCTCAAGAATCCTGTCGCCGAAACCAATGGATTTATACCACCTATCGCATAAATCTTGTCCTTGATGACAGCAATAGTAAGCGCGCTGCGTGCGGTCGGCATTTTAGCTGCCGGAGCCAAGGAATTATATAACGGATCGAAGATTTCAACCTTGTCCTGCTCGTTACCATTCGCTCCACCCGTGCCGCCGATGATATATATTTTCCCCTGGACTGCCGCCGAACCAAGATATTGGCGAGGAGTGAATGTTCCCGTTGTTTTCGGAGTCGTCCACGAGTTCGATGACGGATCATACATTTCGAGCCTATTGCTATTATTAACTCCGGGAGTGATTTTGCCACTCTCATTGCCGCCCATGACATAAATTTTCCCATTTAAAACGGCGGAGGTCAGCGCAAAGCGCGGTGTAAAACCGGTGGTATCGCCTTCCCGCCAGACGCCGTAATCCTGAGAAAATGCGCGGCTGCATGTAAAAAAAAGAAGAGCAGCAAAAAGAATATTTTTCATAGTGTTATGCTCCCGTCGAAAAAAAGTCCGAATCCTGGGAACAGACAAACCCTTCGGCGTCTGTGTATAGTTCACTGGATAAAGAGACAGAATGAACTCATCCATACGAATCGGTTCTTCATATTAGAAACCAACTCCCATTCCCGCCGTATTTTTGAGGTTAATACTTTTGCATATTCTATAAGTTATGGCACAACAAAAACCAGCAGTTAAACAACGGCAGCAGAAAACGATCCATGAAGTGCGCAATCCTTCTGCGCCGAAGAAATCCATGATTCCGGAGAAAGCGCGGACCCCGCTTTCTATACTGGCGTTATTTATCTCGCTGCTTATTTTTTTCAACGGCGTTCTCGGAAAAGATAAAGCATTCAATGCCGGCGATAATATTGCATCGGGAAGCATGCTTCCCTATCTGCAGGCGGCACAAGCCGCAGGACAAGATGTGCCGCAATGGATCCCGAATATTTTCTGCGGCATGCCGAGCTTTGCGGCGCTCATGTCCACGGGTGCGCGCGTGTATGATATTGTCCATCAGGTATTCGATGTTATCCGCAGCATTCCCGTCTCGATCTTCGGCGGCAACGATGCCATGCTGCATATCTGGCATTATTTTATTTTCGGTCTGGGCATGTATTTGCTTCTTAGAATCGGAAGGAAAACATCACATCTCGTTGCGCTCTTTGCCGGTACGAGCGCTATGTTTTCGACATGGATCATGACCTACGTTATGATCGGGCATAATACGAAAATTTTCGCCGTAATGTGCTTTCCGTATATTTTACTCTGTCTCGAAGAGCTGCGTGAAAAGCTGACATGGCAGCAAACCTTGCTCTGGCTTTCGGCTCTTGCAATGTCGCTGCATTTTCTTTTGGAATCATCGCATGTGCAGATGGAATTTTATATCCTGCTTGCCGTGCTGATCTATTTCCTCGTCTGGTTTGTCTCCGATCTTATTGCAAAGAGAAATATTATTCCTTTTTTACGAACAGGAATATTCGCAGTGCTCATGATCGGCCTTGCCTTCGCCATGTCTGCCGATCGCTACCTTGCAACGCTTGGGTATGGTCCATATTCCATTCGCGGCAGCACTCCGCTTGTTGACCGCGCAACCGTTACCGGTGAAAAACCAAAAGCAAATTCCACAACCGGCGCAACAAAGGCAGGCGGACTCGATTGGAATTATGCGACCGAATATTCTTTCTCCCCTGGCGAAATGATCACCTTCCTTGTACCTGCCTGGTATGGCTTCGGAAAGCTTCCTTATGATGGACCTGAAGTCCCGCCCGGATCGCGTGTACCAGGATATTGGGGACAGATGACCGTTACCGACGCGGCAAATTACACGGGCATCGTCGTCTTTTTCCTTGCATTCATTGCCATTTTTGCACTCTGGAAAAAAGACAGGCTTGTGCCGCCGCTTGCAATAATAAGTCTTTTTGCACTTGTTCTTTCATTCGGATCGAACTGGTCAATATTATTTAAACCGATGTTCGAATATTTTCCGACAATGAATTCCTACCGCGCTCCGATGATGGCGCTCGTCCTGATGCAACTATGTTTTCCGATTCTGGCAGCGCTTGCGCTCGATAGAATTATCAAAATAATGAAAGACGCAGATGATAAACAGCTCAAAGCAAAGCTTCTGAAAGTTACGACATTCGCAATGTACACAGCCGCGGGTTTATTCGTTATATCTCTTATCGGGCGCGGAGTCATCGATGGCTCGATCACATCCGGCATTGCCAAAAGCGGAAAACTTCCTGCGCAATATCCGTGGCTGAAAGATCTTGCCGTGAAAACTGCATTAAATGACGCGGCGTTTTGCACACTCTTCGCGCTGATCGCTCTTGGAGCTCTTTGGCTTTACCAACGGGGGAAAGCAGGGATAACTGCCATTGCCGCAGTCTCTATTATTTTTATCCTTTCCCTTATCGATCTCTGGCGCGTCGATTCTCGTCCGATGGAGATCGTAACGAAATCCGAATATGATAAAAATCTCGATACGCATGATTATGTCGAATTCATGAAGCAGGATAAATCGCTTTTCCGTATGCTCGATGTCGAAGAAACGACTTCGAACATCCCTGTCGCCTGGGGCTTGCAGACGATTGCCGGATATAGCGCGGCGAAAGTGCGGCTCTACCAAGATGTTGTGGACGTTACCGGCAATGAGCAAGGGCAGGTCATTTTCAATCCATTCATGTGGAGCCTGCTGAATACGAAATATATTATTGCTAATGGCGCCGTTGATTCCGTGCAGGGACGGATGGTCCCTGCATTTATTTCGAAAGAAAAAAAACAGGGGCGCGACGGGAAACCAGAGCAGACCATTGTCTGGCAAAATACACAAGTTCTTCCGCGCGCATTTTTTGTGAACCGTTACGAAGTAAAACCGGCTCTGGAAATGCTCGGGAAAATGCGCGATGGCTCCTTCAATCCGCGCGATGAAGTATTCTTCGATAAGCAGCCGGATGGATTGAGTTCTGTCGGAGCGAATCCGGTCAATGATTCTTTGGAATCGGCAGTCATCACAAAATACGAAAATGAATTCGTCGAAATAAAAACGAAAACATCAAGCGATCGCCTGCTCTTCATGTCCGACACCTGGAACCCCGATTGGAAAGCGGCGATAGACGAAAAAACAGAAATCCCGATCTATAAAGGAAACTATGCCTTCCGCGCAATGAAAATCCCCGCCGGAGAGCATACGCTGACACTGCGCTACAATGATCCTCACTATTCAACAGGAAAATCTATATCGCTTGCATCGAATATCCTCGCCATTATAGGACTGGGAGCAGGGCTGATGTTTCAGTGGAGAAAAAGGAAAAAGGTGAGTGTCTGAACTGGAATTTATGGAATTTATCGAGTAGAGAATTCCAAAAATTACTGTCATTCTGAACGAAGCCGATAATTGCGACAGCAATTATCGGCGTAGTGAAGAATCCCTTGAATCGTGGCAAAAAGGTTTTTTTCATAACCATCATGTAACAAAACAGAAATCCGACAGTTCTTTAGGGTACAATATCTTTCATCCTCAGAAGGTTTTCAGGAAAATACCTATGAAACGGAACATCATTATTTTTATCTTTATGGCGGCTCTGCTCGAAAGCAGCGCATTATGGGCGCAGCTTTCTTCCACCTTCTTGTCTTTTTCCGGCAATCACAGCACCGGCTATGGCAGGGATTTCTGGTTCGCGATTCCGCAGAATTACGTTGCAAATAAAATAGCAGATAAATTTTATCACGTTTACGTAACAAGCGAAAAAAATACGACCGTAAACTTTCAGCAGAATGGTAACACCATTATTAAGAAATTTTTACAGAAAGATTCGACCATTGATTTCAGCGCATACTCAATCTATCCTCTATCAGGCGATTTTTTGGTTGCAGCCGAAATGAACTCCAGCGGTTACGTTGAGACCGCCAAAGCAATTCACGTCTGGGCTGACAATGCAGATCTATCGGTTTATTTACTTTCGAGTGTTCCCTATTCGACAGACGGAATGTACGTGCTGCCGACTATCGGCTGGGGCACAGAATATGTCATCGGAGCATACCAGGATCTGTATTTTCCTTCGGGCGGAGCGGATGCAGATTGGCCATCTGAATTTGCAATTGTTGCAAATCAGGATAATACGCATGTGACTATTACTCCTTCATGGGATTTGCGCCTTGATGGCACTCCTTCGCCTTCTTCGACAACTACCGGACATAAAAGAGGCAGTCCGTTCAATGTAATTTTGAATAAAGGCGAGTGCATTCAATATCAGGCCATTCAGGATTTAAACGACCCCTTGTGCGATGTTACCGGAAGCCATATTCAATCCGATAAACCGATAGGAGTTATGGGAGCTTCGGCAGCGCCGTATCTTCCCGGACCCTGGGATAACGATTGCTGCGGTGATTTTGTACTCGACATGATGCAGCCGACAAGAGCATGGTCAAAATCGTATTTTACGTGTCCTTTCGCGAAGCGTAAATATGCCGGTGATACATATCTGATGGTCGCTTCCCATGACAATCAAAAGATTTATAGAAATGGCATACAAGTGGCAGTCATAGATAAAAAATGGGGGTTTTTCTATATTAATGATATTCAGGATGCTTCGATCTGGACTAGTGACTCTGCATTCATGCTCGTGCAATATATGGAAGGTCAGTATCACGATATCAATGAACCGGGCAATCCCAATCCCTTGAAATACGATCCTGCAGGCGATCCAGCCAGTGTAGTTATCAATGCAACAGATGAGTTCACGAAAAAAATTATTTTTCAAACGGCGGTCATTAATCAGGTACGGACGCAACAAAATAATTTTACGAATTTTGTGAATGTTATCTTGCCAACCAGTGAAGAAGAAAAAACAACATTTGATGGCGCAAACATTTCCGGCACTGGAAAGCCCGCAGGTGCTAATTTTAAACGACGTGTTCCTATTGGCAGTACTGGCTGGGAAGGAATCCAGTTCGGCTGGCCGGAAAATAGCGGTATGGGCGCTCATACAATAATTTCCGACACACTTATCGGCTGCTATATTTATGGCGAAGGGCACAGTGAATCCTATGCCTGGAGCGGACATCTTGGCGTCCATACCATAAACGATCTCGATACGATACCTCCGGTTGCGAAAACAACCAGCTCATGCTTTTGCGGGCACGTGCGGCTGTATGATTCGGGACCGAAGCAATCGAAGCTTTCTTCTTTCGGAGTCGATAGCGTTTATAATTTTATTTTCATTCCTGATTCAAGTTTTGTTCCGGGCGCAGGAAGAGACAGCTCTTTCTATGATATGTGCGTTGCCGATAGTCTGCTCCCAGCATTTCTATCCATCAATGTTTATGACCTTGCCGGAAATAAGACGACGGTTACGACAACGTATAACCCGCAGCTTATAATGTTCAAGCCGGATCTCCTCAACTTCGGGAAAGTCGATTCTTTATCAACGGTATTTCTTTACGATACCATATTTAATACCGGGCAAACGCCATTTCAATTTACCCCAGCCGGATTACATCTTCTCATGAATTCCGGTGAGTTCTCTGTCGATAGTACCGGAGTAGACGCCGCGATGCCGCCCGGAGCCGGGCGCAGGGTAAAAATAAAATTTACTGCTTCGAATTCGGCTGGAATAATCGATACGCTTGCATATAGCAGTTCTTGCCTCAAGTTTTTTCTTACGATGTCTGCAAATAATGGTAATGTAGTAGACTTTAAGGTAAATGATTTTAATTTTGGCTGCATCGATAGCGGAACATCGATAGTCAGTCCGCTCATTACCGTTCGCGATCTCTCAATGATTCCTGTTAACATCGATAGCATTTGGGTTGACGACCCCGTGCATTTTGCCTTTATCGGGACTTTGCCGGTAATTCTGGAAAGCGGTCTGGATAGCCTTGCCTTTAGATATACTGCCACTGCGAAAGAATATGATACTACGATTGCCCATTTCCGGAGCGCGGCCATAATGCGTTCTGCAAAGCTCATCGGCTGCGGACAAATCCCAGCTTCTGTGCGGATAGAAGGTTATTCATCACCGCTTTCGAAAGGCAGCGAAGAATATTTACTTTTGAGTGCTCAGCTCGATGAAGGAAATGGACTGGCAATTTTGCCGCCGATTCCGAATCCCGTAACGAGCGGTCAAAATTCCGTACACTTCGTTTTCGGATTATCTTCGAATTCACCGCTCGATCTATCTATTTTCGATATGCTTGGGCATCATGTTGCGACAGTTATTCATACTGATTCTCATCCCTCGGGCATTTATGAAACGGATTTTTCTCTCGGGGCGAATATTGTATCCGGCCTGTATATCTATAGGCTTGCCGGAGCAGGGAAAGTTGTTTCAGGCAAGCTCATAATCGCGAAGTAATTAATAATTTGTCATTCATTTCCTGAACTCTCCGCCTCATAAATACGTATTCCATATTCTGATATGGCGCGCGAGGAGTTAACGATCTGGGTTATTGCATGGCGCCGCTTCCTGACGTTTGTCCGGGCAGCGGGGACACGCGCTGCCTTGAATGCTCTTTTCGGCTTCGTCACGTTTTCCCTGGTTCTGGTCATCGACCTTATCGCCAATTCTCTCAAGACGATACAAGGAGTCACGCTCGATATTTCACGTACGTTTTTGCTTGTTCTCGGGCTGTTTTTCTGGGCGAGGGCGATCACGCCGTTTATCATTCGTTACCGCGATCTCTCTCGCAGTGTCGGCAAAGCGGAAGCAAGCATTGTTCCGGTAAAGATCCTCAGGTGGTTCGTTATCGCACTTGCCGGAGGATGTATCTTGGTCTGGCTTCCAAGTTTATTTAATCTCTCATACGGTCCCAATTATGAACCGAAAAATCCAAATACCGTAACGAGCTACGATATTATCGGCGGTATATGGATGACTGGATTCACGATTCTCTTTGTAGGTTTTGTCCGCTTTCTGTATGTCTGGCAGCGAACGCCCGAACTCCGCTGGCGGCTGACGCTCTGGTTTCTGCCGATCATTCTTTTTACGGCGGTCCAATATCTGATCAAGATCAAAGTGGTCCCCGATGAAACGATCTTTCTCATCACTTCGCTGACGCTTCGCTCACTCGTCGTTTTTGCAACGCTTTTTCTTTGGTTTCGCATCCAGTGGATGCCGCATGTCTCGCGGTCGGAGAAAAATAAAATTCTCCTCTATAGCGGCATTGCCTGCCTGCTGAGCATTGCAGCATTTTTGCTGTATTTTAATAATCCGGTCTTCGAACGATACGCCTTGATTCTTAAAAGCTCGGTTACGGTAACGCTTCTTGGCTTCGCAGGGTATTTCGGTCTTATTTTTTTCAGTGCGCTCTTTACGCTTTCATCCAGCGAACTGGTCGAGCGGCGTGCAGCCGAAGTCCAGTCGCTTGCGAAACTGACGCGCTTCAGCTCCGATGTTTTGACAAGCGAATTATTGCTCGATATTCCGAGCCTTGCCGATCAGATCACTACGCTTGCCAAAGAAGCGACGCAATCGGATTGCGCCTGGCTCGAACTTCGCATGAAACCGGTTTTCGGAGCAGCCGGAGGAGCGGGATCGGTGTATCACTCGTATAATTCGATCCCGGAAGAGATCGCCAATCGCATAGCCAATGAAATTTCTCCGTTCGTTCGAACTTTAGCGAAAGTGGAACATACTCTCGCTGACGAATTATCGACGACACAGCGACCGGTGCTCGTGACTTCCGGTCCATTCATAAAAAACGAGTGGTGGACTGACGGCACGATTCATTCACCGAAGCAACTCGGATCGCTTATTGCCGTGCCGCTGATGCATAAAAATGAAATGCGCGGCGCGCTTTATATCGCAAAGGAACGCGAATATGGTTTCGATAATGAAGATGTAACGGTACTCACGGCATTCAGCGACGTAGCTTCGCTTGCTTTGGATACTGC
>Ga0207100_1096_pt1 | contig 20637 bp, 15 predicted proteins | sample Alteio_BWMinHeat_82_FD_153520 | JGI IMG/M metagenome (GOLD analysis project Ga0207100, IMG submission 153520) | Enriched cells from forest soil in Barre Woods Harvard Forest LTER site, Petersham, Massachusetts, United States -... | ecosystem: Environmental > Terrestrial > Soil > Temperate forest >...
GACTTCAAGGGCGGATTTCCCTTTGAGCTTCGGGTCTTTCACGTCCTTCATGGGGTCCACGGGGATGCCGCGGCCGTCGTCCTCCACCGTGACGGAACCGTCCTCGTGGATGATCACGTCGACGTTGCTGCAGACGCCGGCGAGGACTTCGTCGATCGAGTTGTCGATCGCCTCATACACCAGGTGGTGGAGGCCCGGCGCCCCCGTGGAGCCGATGTACATCGCCGGGCGCTTGCGGACGGCGTCCAACCCCTCCAGGACCTGAATTTTCGAGGCGTCGTAGGTGTCGCTCGAGGGCCCGTTGTTCACGGGCCGCTTGGCCTCTTTTTCTTTCATCTTAGCCATTCGTGAGCGCTTCCCGATTCATAATTTGAAAAATGATCTCCTGTAAAAAAGACTTCCCGAGACCCTGGTTGATCCTCCTGAGAATTTCTTTCTTCGACAACGAAAGCTGGTGCTCATGAGCGTGCGAGGGAACGCCGACCACGAGTTTCCGCCCTTGGAGCCCCAGCGCCTGGCTTCGGGGGGCGTAGGTGGGAGCCAGATCATCCCACAGTTTGAACACGGCGAAATGAGACGTGTCATGCTCCATCCGGCCCAGAAAGGAGCGCATGAGCTCCCCCGCGGACATAACGCTCGGCTCCGAATCCTTGGCTCGCCTGGGCTTCACCCCACCACCTCCCGACTGGAGGTGGTGGGGTCATGTTCCAACACCCTTGAGAAATCGGAGGCGCGATGAGACAGGTGGATGATCTTGGGCTCGGGGCCCGACCACGCGTCAAGATTTGCGAGCGTCACCAGGCACTGGTTGCCCTGCGTCACAAACTCCACCAGACGCCCCCGCCGCGATTCGTCCAACTCGGAAAGAACGTCGTCCAGCAAAAAGAGCGGCGGCTCATTGGTCTCCTTCTCGAGATAAGAAGCCTGGGCGAACTTGAACGCCAGGGCCACGGTCCTCTGCTCTCCCTGGGAGGAAAAGGACCGGCTGGCGTGTCCGTCCAGGCTGAGCTCGAGGTCGTCCCGGTGCGGGCCCAGGCTCGTGGCCCCCAGAATCAATTCCTGGCGCCTTAAAGCCCTCAACCTCTGACGCCAAAACGCGCCGGCTTCCTCATCTTCGGGGCATTCCACCGAGGGCCGGTAATGAATCGCCACGGTCCCGCGCTCGTTTGAGAGCCCTTCGTAAAAAGTCTGGACCTCGGGGCCCAGTTCCGAAATCATCGCCGCCCTCGCCTTCATCACGACGAGGCCGTGACGGACCAGGCCCTCTTCCCAGGCGTCAAGGGAGGGGTCTTCGTCCCGTCCCTCCCGGGCCATCGATCGGAGCACCGCGTTTCTCTGGCGCAGGGCCTCCTGATAAGACCTGACGCTCTCCATGTAGGACCGGTCCACCTGGCACAAGACCATGTTGAGGCTCCGGCGCCGGGCCTCGGGTTCCCCTTTGATGAGAGTCAGGTCATCCGGCACAAAAGTGACGACGGGGACCCGCCCCACCAAATCCCGGAGCCTGACGAGCGCGCTGTCGACCCGGATCTCCCGGGCCCGGCCGGGTTTGAGTTTGACCTGGACATCGGCGGGACCGCTTTGAGCCTCGAAGATCGCCCGGATCATCCCCGAGCGCTGGCCCCACTGGATCATGTGGTCCGTCTCGGCGCCGCGCAGGGAGGCGCCGCAGGAGGCGAGGGTCACGGCTTCCAGAAGATTTGTTTTTCCGGCCCCGTTGGGCCCGACGATCAGCGTCAGGCCCGGTTCGACATCAAGATTGAGAGCGCTCCAGTTTCGAAACTGCGAAAGGCGAAGAGACTTTAACAACATTGCAAGCGGGTTACACCTTCATCGGCATGAGAACATAAACGTAATTCTCAATGCCGGGAACGCGGATCGCCCCCGGGTTCAAAGGACTCCCGAGATCAAAGGAGATCTCTCCCACGTCGAGCACTTTCAGGAGGTCCAGAATGTAAATCGGGTTGAAGGCGATGGTGAGGGGGGGACCCTCGTAAGAAACCGTCAGCTCGGCGTCCACCTCCACCCTTCCTTGAGAAGAAGCTGAAATGCGCATATTGCCGGGGGTCAAATTGAGATGCACGGAGCCGCCCCGCTCCAGCGCCCCGATGGAAGCCCTTGTCACGGCCGCCTGGAAAGCGGGCCGGTCAAGTTTCAAAGAGATCGGGTTGGTTCTGGGGATCACCTGCTCATAGCTCGGGAAATGCCCCTCGACCAGACGGGAGAGGACGACGGTCTCCCCGTCTTTGAAACTGACCTGATTGTCCCCGAAAGCCATCTGAATGGGTTGTCCTCTGCGTCCGGCGTCATCCGTTCCGATCACCCGGAGCAGTTCGTGCAGGGCCTTGGTCGGCACGATGGCGTTGATGGAGGATTTGGAGGCGATCCCCTTCTGTTTAAAAAGGGAAAGCCGCCGGCCGTCCGTCGCCACCAGGGTCAGCGCGTTCTCATCCAGCACAAAATTCACGCCGTTCAACACGTAGCGGGTCTCGTCCGTCGAGGCGGAGAAAACCGTCTTTCTGATCATGTCACGCAACAGCGCCCTGTCAATCGGCACCGCGTCCGCGAACCCGAAGCTTGGCAGGACTGGGTAATCCTCTTTGGGGAGGCCCGTTAAGTGACAGCGGTCCCGCCCCGACTTGATCTCAATCCGGACACCTTCCGACACGGACACGGAAACTTCTCTCTTCTCATCCAAAGTTCTCAGAAAATCACTGAATAGTTTGGCTGGGATTGTCGTTGAGCCCGCCGATTCGACATCCGCTTTTATCCTCGTTTTGATTCCGACCTCCAAATCGGTCGCCGCCAGCGTCACGCCATCAGGATCGGCTTCCACAAGGATGTTGCTTAAAACCGGCAACGTGGCGCGGGTGGAGACCGCGGTCTGAACCGTTTGGACGCCCGAAAAAAGATCACCCTTTAAGGTTTTAAACCGCAGTTGGGAATTCCCGACGTTAGTTTTATTGGATACAGTCGTCGCAGCCGTAGGATTGTGGACACTCATAGTTTCTCGCTCCTCTTTTCAGTCAGCGTTGATTTCTCCGGGCGTTTTTTCAATGTGTGTTGTTCAGATAGGTGTGTGGACAACCCGTCCGCACTGTCCCTGTTGTCCACAAGTTTTACTGTTGTTCATGGAAACTCGCCCGGTACCCACAGGAAACCCACCGCCCGGGGAGGCCCGTCAACCCATCGCCAAGAGGCTTTGTTCGCGGACCTCCTGATTGATTTTATTAACGAGGGCCACAAAATAGGGGTCACTCGCCATCTTCTGTTTGATTTTGTTGCAGGCGTGCATCACGGTCGTGTGGTCTTTGCCTCCGAAGGCTTCCCCGATCTCGGTGGTGGAGCACTCGGTCAGAGTCCGGGCCAGGTACATCGCGACCTGGCGGGGGAAAGCCACCGCGTCCGTGCGCCTCTTCGATTTCATGTCTTTAATGTCGAGGTTGAAATGGCCGGCGACCACTTTTTGGATCTGCTCGATCGTGATGGGTTGAGTAGATTCCGATGTCGTCAGGATGTCCCGGAGCGTTTGTTTCGCCGAATCAACGGTCAGGGGGGTCCCGGTCAACGAAGAAAAAGCCACGATTCGGATGAGGGATCCTTCGAGCTCCCGGATGTTGGAGCGGATCTGGCTCGCGATAAAAAGGATCACGTCATCGGGGACGAAAAGCCGTTCGGCCTCGGCCTTCTTGCGCAGGATCGCGATCCGGGTTTCCAGATCCGGCGGCTGGATGTCGGCGATGACGCCCCATTCAAACCGCGAGACCAGCCGGTCTCCCACCAGCGTCTCCTTGGGAGGGCGGTCGGAAGAGACCACGATCTGCTTGTGGGTGTCGTAGAGGCTGTTGAAGGTGTAGAAGAACTCCTCCTGGGAGGAATCCTTTCCCACGAGGGACTGGATGTCATCGATCAGCAGGCAGTCCAGGTTGCGGTACTTGGCCCGGAACTCCTTCATCCGCTCATAGCGCAGAGCGTCAATGAACTCGTTGATAAAGCGTTCGCTCGTCACATAAAGGATGCGTTGGTTCGACTGGGTGCGCCGCATATAGTGGCCGATGCCGTGAAGCAGGTGCGTTTTCCCAAGACCCACGCCTCCATAAAGGAAAAGCGGGTTGTAAGCGCGGCCCGGAGCTTTCGCGACCGCCTCGGCCGCGGCCTGGGCGAACCGGTTGGAGGGGCCCACGACGAACGTGCTGAAGGTGTATTTGGGGTTGAACTGGTCGTCGCTGAAATGACTCTCTGTCGGCAACGCGGTGAGAGGCTCGGTCTCAAGCGCCTCTTTTTTAAGGATCGGCTCGATTTCCTGAAGCGGTTGAAATTCAATGACCGTTTCTTCCCCGAGCGCTTCTTTGAGCAGAACCTCGATGCGCGTTTGATGGTTGGTTCGAATCCAATCCGAGAAAAATCTGTTGGGCACCTGGAGAGCCATGGCTTTGTTCTCAATCCTGAGAGGCTTTATGGGCTTCAACCAAAGGTCAAAAGTCTCTTCCCTGACCTCCGTTTTCAACAAAGAAAGTATTTGTCCCCAAATTTCATCCGCAGTTTTCGTAGCGATCATAACACTCCAGTTTATACACAGCTTTATTCACACTTGTGGATAACTTCTGTGGAACATCTTAATTTACCAAGATTAGGTATATTTTACCTTTTTCTATGCTTTTGGCGTTCCGGCAGGGGAGACGAGACAGCACGGAAAAAGTGTTGTTGAGACTTGTGGATTCTAGGAAAAGCTCGCGCAGCAAGTCAAGCAAAATCAATTGCGTGTTGACACTCTGTGACTGAAACGCTAACATTTTCCCACTGTGCCAAAGAGAACATTCCAACCGAACGTTCGAAGACGGAATAAGACAATCGGTTTCCGCGCGCGCATGAAAACGCAAGGGGGCCGTCAAACACTCAGCCGAAGGCGGCGCGCCGGCCGCAAACGGCTGATCCCCTAAAACCGTCTTCCTCATCTTATCAGATCGAATTGAACGGAGTGGTTTTGAAACCTAAGTCGGGGAGCTTTCGTTTTCGCAAGACCGAAAGGCTCCGCGGCAGGGCCATCCAGCTCGTTCTGAAAAGAGGGCGATGGGTTTCCGGTTTGAGGGTCAGGACCGCCGTTTTCTCCTCCTCCAACACCGGTGTTCCCCGGTTGGGCGTGGTTATTTCCAGGGCTTACGGGAACGCCGTTCACCGCAACCGCTTCAAGAGATTGGTTCGTGAGGTGTTTCGGCTCCGCAAGAGCCTGTTGTCTCCGGGGGTTGATCTCGTCGTCATGCCGAGGAAAGGCGCTCCGATGCCGGCCGACTTTCACGAGATGGAGGAAGATTTGATCAAGCTCTGGACCCAGGCAAAGGCTGCCCATGAATAAAAAACCCCATTCCTCCCGGCCGACCATTCTGGTCCGGGCAAGCGCGGCGCTGATCGATCTTTATCGCGCCGCCTCTTCCTGTTTCCTGCCTCATTGCCGCTACGTCCCCAGCTGTTCCGAGTATGCCCGTGAAGCGATCCTCGAGACCGGTCTGCTGAAAGGGAGCTGGCTTTCCGCGTGGCGTTTGGCGCGTTGCCACCCCCTGGGCGGCGGAGGCTACGACCCGGTACCGCGTTCCGATTCCCCATGCAGAGAAATCTGATCCTTGCCGTCGTCCTTTCCATGGCGCTCGTCACCTTGTGGGATGTTTTTGTGATTCGCCCCCTCACTCCCCGGAGCCCGGCCGTTCAGAGACTTCAGGGGGAGGCTCCGCCCGCGGGCGCGGACGTTTCCGCGCCGGTCGCCGGGCAGGCCCCCGAGCCCGCCGAGGCGTTCCCCTCCCCGCAAGTCTTCCTCAAAACAGATGACAACCTTGTCACCCTCTCCGACAGGGGCGCTTCGGTTGACAGTTGGAAGATCAAAGCCGACGGGGATTGGGTCGAGATGGTTCTGAAAGCTCCCGGCCGCAAGCCTCTCTCCACGTTTGACGAAGTGTCTTTTCAGGGCCGCGCGCGCGGGGATGGGGAAGCGGTTTTCGAGGGCAAAAGCCCTTCGGGTGTTCTTGTCCGCAAGACGTTCCAATTGGGCCCGAGATTTTTGCACAAGATCGAGCTGGAGTTCAGGAACCCCACCTCCGGCGATGTGGATTTGGAGGTCCCATTTGGCTGGAGCGCCGGGCTGGGCACCGACGCCCGCGCTCTGATCGACAACGTCCGGGACTTGAGGGCGATCGCCTACGACGGCCGGCGGGCTCAACGTCTCACGACCGGCCCCCACGCGGGCCAGTACCGGTGGTTCGGCATCGACAACAAGTACTTTCTGGCCGCTTTGATCCCGGACGGTTCGGATGTTTCCTCCTTGAATGTGGAGGCTCCCCGCAAACAGCCCCCGCGCCTTGAAGACGTCATCACCCTCCATCTCAAGCCCGGCGAGCGGGCGGTTTTCTCGACCCGGTTTTATCTCGGCCCCAAAGCCTTCTCCGAATTCACGGACCCCCGCTTCAACTTGAGCGCCTCGGAAAACCTGGGGATGTTCGGGAGCATCGCGAAGGTTCTCCTCGTCTGCCTCCGGTGGCTGCATCATTTGACCGGGAATTATGGATGGGCGATCATCATCCTGACCATTTGTCTTCAGGGGCTTCTCCTGCCGTTGACGATGCACAGCTACCGCCACAGCGTGCGGATGAGGGAGCTCCAGCCCCAGATCAAAGCCCTGCAGGATAAATTCAAAGGCGATCCCAAACGCATGAACGTTGAGGTGATGAACCTCTACAAGAAAAACGGCCTCAAATTCATGGGGATGGAGGGCTGTTTCCCCATGCTCCTGCAGATCCCTTTTTTCTATTCTTTCTATGCGGTGCTTCGAAGCACCTATGAGCTCCGGGGGGCGCCCTGGCTGGGGTGGATCAAAGACCTCTCGGTCCGTGACCCGTATTACGTGCTGCCCGTCCTCATGGGCGCGGGGATGCTGGCCCAGCAGAAGATCGGGGGGGCCGTGAGCACCGACCCCGCCCAGGCCCAGATGATGATGTTTATGCCGATTGTCCTTTCCTTTGTCTTCGCCAAGCTTCCCTCCGGTTACCTTCTCTATTGGTTCACCAACAGTTTGGCGACGCTCGCCATTCAAGGATGGATGAGATGGAGAGACAGCGTACAAGCTCAAAAAATCTAGACGCCGGCCCTGACTCGGACACGGTCGTCGCGATCGCGACGCCGCTGGGTCAGGGAGGCCTGGGAGTCGTTCGCCTCTCGGGCCCTCGGGCCCTTCCCATCGTTCAATCCCTTTTTCGCTCTTCCCAGGGTCGTTCCACCGCCCTCGCGTCGGCTTCCAGTCACACCCTTCATCACGGTTTCCTTCACGACGGGCGGGACATTTTGGACGAGGTCGTCGTGGGGATTTTCAAGGCCCCGCGCTCCTACACCGGGGAGGATGTCGTCGAGATCTCCTGTCACGGGGGCCCCATCATTTTGAAAGCGGTCCTCGAAGCCTGCCGGACCGCCGGGGCCCGTCTCGCCGGGCCGGGGGATTTCACGAAGAGAGCCTACTTGAACGGCAAGATGGATCTTTCCCAGGCCGAAGCGGTCGCCGATTTGATTTCCAGCCGTTCCGAAGCCGCCCGGCGCCTCGCTCTCGAGCAGTTGAACGGCGGGTTTTCCCGCGCGCTCAAGCCCCTCAGGGAAGCCCTCACGGAGCTCCTGGCGAATCTCGAGGCCAACCTGGATTTTGTCGAGGAGGACATCCCGCCCGTCCCCCGAAAGGAACTGCTGGAAAGGCTCACCACCCTCCTGGAATCCTTCGATGACTTCATCGCGCGGGTAAGCGAAGGGCGTCTCCTGCGCGCGGGCGCCCGCCTCGCGATCGTGGGCAAGCCCAATGCCGGGAAATCCTCGCTTTTCAACCGGCTCGTCAATTTTGAGCGTTCCATCGTCACGAGCGTGCCGGGCACGACCCGCGACACGCTTGAGGAGGCCGTTGAGATCGGCGGTTTCGGCCTCGTTCTCATTGACACGGCGGGCTGGCGGGAAACGTCGGACCCCGTGGAAGAGCTCGGCGTCTCCCGGACCGAAGCGGCCCTCGAGGCGGCCGACGGCGTGCTTTTTGTCGCGGATTCCTCCCGGGATTTGGAAGAGGAAGACCGGCGCCTCGCGCGCCGGGTTGGCCCCAAGCCCGCGGTCGCGGTCCTCAATAAAGCGGACCTTCCGCGCCGCTTGCGGGAGAGCGAAGTTGTCACCCTCTTGAAAGATGAGGCACGCCGGGGCTCCGTGCCCGCCATCGCCACCTCGTCTGTGACCGGCGAGGGCCTTTCGGAACTGAAGTCGCTCCTGCCGAAGGTTTTTTTCGGGCCCAGTCAGCCGGAGGTTTCGGAAACTCAGGCCCTGGCGAACGCCCGCCACTTCGAGCTTCTGTCCGGGGCCCGGGAGGCCCTGTGGGCCGCCCGGCAGGCGGCCCTGGCGGGCTTGAGCGAGGAGTGTGTTTCCCTGGAGCTCAAGCGTTCCTTCGCGGCGCTGGGAGAGATCACGGGCGAGAACGTTCAGGAGGAGATCCTGGACAGAATTTTTTCGAAGTTCTGCGTTGGAAAATGACCCGACTTCGCCGCCGCTTCGCGTCGGCTTCGTCGCGGCATGCCCTGGCGGACCTGTCGCGCCGAAGCCTCCTGAAAGGAGGCGCAGGCGGATGAGCGGGAACCTCGGCGTCAAGAAAATCCTTGTGGCCGATGACGACGAGGACATCCGCCGCCTGGCCAAGGCGATGCTGGCCCGCCACGGATGCGAGGTCATTGAGGCGGCCAACGGGGAGGAGCTCGTGGAGAGGGCGTTGAACCACCGGCCGGAAGTGATGGTGGTGGACGTGGTTCTTCCGTCCTTCAGCGGTTATGAGGCGGTCGCGGCGCTCGGGAAGAAAAATTTTTCCTGCCCCGTGCTTTTCTACTCGGCGGTCGCCAAGGACGATCTCCTCTACCGCGCCCACAAGCCGAAGGGCCCCTCGGCCTTCATGCTGAAACCTTTTACCGAAGGCGAGCTGACCCAGCACCTCCGGGCGCTCTTGGATCAGTAGGTTGATAGTCACGGGCGACTGTTCCCCTCTCCCCACCTGGGGAGAGGGTAGGGTGAGGGGGAATAAGATCGTGGTAATTAAGTGACTGGGTCATCCGACGATAAGCATTTGGAGTATCGCAATGTCGGCCTTGAGCTTATGGCAGGCACAGCGGCTCTTTCAACAGGGGCTGTTGCTCTAGTTTGGAAAGAGAAGCCGGCATTAGTTATCTGGTGCGTCTTGGGTCTTTACTTGAGTCTCTTTCAGCGCCTAGTCTATTTTATCGCCGGCTTGGCTGAGGCAAGAGATAAGTATAATCAAGAGCGCGGACGCTGGATTTATCTTCTGACATTCAGACGCGACGCTAATTGGTGGCACGGGTCTACGGACAATATTTGTGTTTTTACGGTTTTATATGTGTTTATTTTGGGTATTGTTTTTCTTAGGTCCTTTGGTTTCTTTTAGTATGCCCCCTCATCCTGACCTTCTCCCCCGGTGGGGAGAAGGAATAAAAAATCAAATTTCGTTCCCCTCCAATATGCAATTGTAGCGACATTCAAGGGGGTGGCATGACAAGAACAGTTGCTGGACAGGGCATTAGCTTAGGGTCTGCGATTGCGGTTACGGTCTCATGGAGTGTCAACAGGTCCATCTTATGGTGCGTTGTCCATGGTTGTTTTAGTTGGTTCTACGTGATTTATTATGCCCTCGGATACGGGCGGTGAATTTCTCTCGATGATTGAGAATTCCCCTCTCCCCACCGGGGGAGAGGGTTAGGGTGAGGGGGAAATGATTCTTAGGAACGAATCGGAATCAAACAGACGATTGGCCGAGGCATTGATTGAAGGCCAGAAGAACCAGCGGCTCGCTGCTCTTGGGACATTTGTCGAAGCTCTCATTCGACTCGAAGAGATGCTCGATTTATCCCTGTTAATCTTTTTGAGACCCCGAGCCCTGATTTTTGAGGCTGTTTTGGATGATCTTTTATCGTGTGTGCCTTTTCGGGACAAGGTTGACACAGCCGTCAAATGTGGAATCATCAATTCTCAAACAGGAGATCGCATACACGAACTCTATAATAGGCGGAGAAAGTCTGTTCACGGTCGATTAAAAGGGAATCCAAAAAGAGAACCCTTGTCCCGCGAAGAAGGGGAGGCTTTGGCACAGAAATGCAAGGAGTATACCTCGTTATTGTTAGATGTCTCTAAAGCAAAGCTTGAGAAATCAAGCTCCTCTCAGGGCAGTTGAAATAATGATATTAAGGGCAGGATGAGAGGAACAGTCATTAGGCAGTAATACTTTTTTGTGATCGATAGAAATTCCCCTCTCCCCACCGGGGGAGAGGGTTAGGGTGAGGGGGATTAGAAGTGATGAAACTGCATCGATTCGCTAAAGATTTAAGAAAAAGTCAGACCGATGCAGAACGTCAGATGTGGTTCCTGCTTAAATCCCGGCGCTTAGAACGTTGGAAATTCCGGCGCCAACACCCCGTGGGTCCGTATATCGCGGATTTTTGTTGCTTGGAAAAGCGTTTCATTATCGAGTTGGATGGAGGACAACACATCGCCGAGAAAGACAAGGATGCAAGTCGAACCGCTTTTCTGGAAAAGGAAGGTTATCACGTCCTTCGATTTTGGGATAACGATGTCCTTCAAAGGATCGATGCGGTTGTTGAAGTTATTTATAACGCGATGAATCAATTGCCCGGCCCAAGTTTTAATTGTCTCCCTCATCCTGACCTTCTCCCCCGGAGGGGAGAAGGGAAAATTAGGAAATCCCTCTCGAAGGTTTCCACATGATCGAATGTCTCCTAATGCATACAGGTCAATATCGATGAGCGAACACCCGACTTCCTATGACGTCATCGTGATCGGCTCGGGACATGCCGCCATTGAGGCGGCGCTCGCGCCGGCGCGGATGGGTCTCTCTGTTCTCATGCTGACGATGGACGCGACCAAGATCGGGCAGATGTCCTGCAACCCCTCCATCGGAGGGATCGCCAAAGGCCAGGTCGTCCGCGAGATCGACGCCTTGGGCGGTGAGATGGCCCGGGCCACGGACGAGGCCGGCGTTCAATTCCGGATGCTCAACACGGGGAAGGGCCCCGCCGTTTGGAGCCCCCGCGCTCAAGTGGACCGTGTCCTCTACCGCGAGGTGATGACGCGAACGGTCCACGCTCAAGGCAACCTCGAGGTCCGGCAGGGGGAAGCCGTCCGGATCCTGACGGACGACCGCGGCGTCACCGGCGTCCAGGCCGCCGACGGAGTTTTCTACAAAGGCCGGGCGGTGATTCTCGGGACAGGGACTTTCCTCAAAGGGCTTCTGCACCGGGGCCTCACCTCTTTCGCGGGCGGCCGGCTGGATGAAAAACCTGCCGAACACCTGTCGGAGTGTTTGAGAGAGCTGGGGTTTGAGATCGGGCGCTTGAAAACGGGCACGCCGATGCGCCTGGACGGGCGCACGATCGACTATTCCCGGTGCGAGATCCAGCCGGGCGACGAGCCGCCGATCCCCTTTTCCCATGGGACCGCGCGTCTCACCCAAAAACAGCTTCCGTGCTGGCTCACTTACACCACGCGTGAGGCCCACCAGCACATCCTCGACAACCTCGACCGCTCCCCGCTCTATTCGGGCCGCATCAAGTCCACCGGCGTGCGGTACTGCCCTTCCATCGAGGACAAGGTCGTCAAATTTCCGCACCATGAGCGCCACCACGTTTTCATAGAGCCCGAGGGCTACGGAACCGATGAGGTTTACGTCAATGGCCTCTTCACGAGCCTCCCCGAAGATGTTCAGGAGAACGTGGTCCACGCGATCCCGGCCCTGGCGAAGGCCCGGTTCATTCGCTACGGTTACGCCGTCGAGTATGACTACTGCCCTCCCACCCAGGCGCGCCCGACGCTTGAGACCAAGCTCGTTCCCGGCCTTTACTTCGCGGGGCAGATCAACGGGACCACGGGTTATGAGGAAGCGGGCGGGCAGGGGCTCATGGCGGGGATCAACGCGGCGCTCGCTTTGAAATCCGAGCCGCCCCTGGTGCTCGGGCGCGATGAGGCCTACATCGGCGTCATGATCGACGACCTTGTCACAAAAGGGGTGGACGAACCCTACCGGCTCCTCTCCTCCCGCGCTGAATACCGTCTCCACCTGCGCTGGGACAACGCCGACCTGCGTCTCATGGATTATGGACGGAGGGTGGGGTTGATTTCGGAGGAACAACACGGAAAATTTCGGGCTTATCGGGATGAAGTTACAAGACGGCTGGAGCAGAATCCTTGTGCCCCCTCTCCCTATGAGGGAGAGGGTTGGGGTGAGGGGAAAATCCGTCCAACTGCTTCCCCCTCATCCTTACCTTCTCCCTCGGAGGGGAGAAGGGATTTAAACAGCAGAATCTCTTATCAAGTGTGGATTCAGAAGAAATACGAAGGCTACATCAAGCGTCAGGAAGGGGACATCGCCAGGTTCCGGCGGATGGAGTCCAAACGGATCCCGGCGGATTTCGATTTCAACGAGCCCGTCGGTCTTTTGACCGAGGCGCGCCAGCAGTTCTGCAGGGTGAGGCCCGAATCCATCGGCCAGGCCTCCCGGATCCCCGGCGCCACCCCGGCCGATATCAATATACTTTTGGTATATTTGGAGAAGCGGCGAAGGATTCTCATAAGGGGGGAAGTTTGATCACGGTTAATCCGGCGGGTTGGCACAAAGATCTGGCCCGGGCCGTCGCCCCGTGGGAGATCTCCATTTCACCGGAGGCGCTCGAGGATTTTCAGGTGTACATGGACGAGCTCCAGAAATGGAGCCCCCGGGCTTCCCTGACTTCCCTGCGCGATTGCCGGGAGATCGCGCTCGGCCACTTCGCCGACTCGCTCGCGGCGCTCCTCGTCTCGGAAATTTTCAGTTTAAAAGAAGGGCGCGCGATCGATGTCGGGACGGGGGCCGGTTTTCCGGGCCTCCCTTTAAGAATTTTGCGGCCCGGCTGGTCCCTCTGCCTTTTGGAGGCCACCCGGAAGAAGAGCGATTTCCTCCGGGCCATCGTCACCGCGCTGGAGCTGCGGTCCGTCGAGGTCATGCGGGCCCGCTCGGAGGAGGCGGCCCATGAGCGTGATTACCGGGAGGGTTTTGACCTCGCTTTCTCCCGGGCACTGGCTGCGTTCCCCGTGGTCCTTGAGTTGTGCCTTCCCTTTCTCAGAGTGGGAGGATACCTCGTCGCTCACCGGGGAAGGAACGGCACCGAGGAAGCACGCGAAGCGGCCCGGGCGCTCAGCGAGCTCGGCGGGGAGATCAAGGAGATCCAGGGCTATCAGATAAAAGGGTTGGAAGGCATCCGGACTCTGATCTGTGTCAGGAAGATGGCACGGACTCACGAGCGCTACCCCCGCCGCGTGGGGATTCCGTCCAAGCGTCCGCTTTGATTCCCTCTCCCCTCTGCGGGAGAGGGTCGGGGTGAGGGGGGAGGAGATAATGTGTTCCCGATAAAGGACAACGTTCCCTCCCGCGCGTTTCCCTTCGGCAATACTCTCCTCATCGCGGCCAACCTCGCGGCGTTCTATTACGAACTGCGCCTTGACCAGCGGGGCCTGCTTCAGCCGTTCATCAACACAAGGGCGCTTATCCCCACCGCGTTCTGGAACGACCCCCGGGCGCAGTGGCAGACGATTTATTATGCGATGTTCCTCCACGGCGGGTGGATGCACATCATCGGCAACATGTGGTACCTGTGGATTTTCGGGCGGAGCGTGGAGAACCGGCTCGGGTCCCTTTCCTATGTCGTCTTTTACCTTCTGGCGGGGACGCTCGCTTCCTTAAGCCAGGCCTATTTTTTCCCAGAGAGCCGCATGCCCATGATCGGCGCCTCCGGGGCGATCGCGGGGATCCTCGGGGCCTATTTTTTGCTTTATCCCCGGGCCCATGTCCTCACGCTCATTCCCTTCGGGTTTTTTTCGCGGTTTGTTGAGGTTCCGGCGCTTCTCTTCCTCGCGTTCTGGTTCCTTCTTCAGGCGTTCCAGGGCGTGGGCTCCCTCGCCCTCGCGCACCATGCCGGCGAGGCGGGCGGCGTCGCCTGGTGGGCCCACGCGGGCGGCTTTGTCGCCGGGGCGGTTCTCATCCCTTTTTTCCCCAAAAGACGCAGATAACAGTGACATAAATGGGTCCTGATAATTTGCCGCGAATATGGTTGACATACTTTCCATTTTCGTAGAAAATAGAAAGCGATGTATATACCGCGATTGTTAGAGAAGGATCTCCGAACGACCCTCGGGAAGGGGAAAAGCATTCTTCTCCTGGGCCCGCGGCAAACGGGGAAAACTACACTTTTGGAGAGGTTGCCGGCGGCACGGCGCCTCAACTTGGCCAATCCCGACTTAAGACAGCGATATGAGAAACGCCCTGGTCTATTGATTGAAGAAATTCAGGATTTGGCCGTGTCTTCTCGAACCCCGCCCCTGGTTGTCATTGATGAAGTGCAAAAGGTTCCCTCCTTGATGGATGCTATCCAGGTTCTCATTGATGAGAAAAAAGCTTCCTTCATCCTGACCGGCTCTTCAGCCCGAAAACTCAAGCGCGGCCCTCACACCAACCTGCTTCCTGGCCGGGTGCTGATGTATCGATTGGACCCTCTCCGCCGCCAGGAATACGCAAAAGGGTCGCTGCAAGACCAGCTGCTGTATGGGTCGCTCCCCGCCATCGTAGCGGAATCTTCAGACGATGACCGGGAACAGATGTTAAGGTCGTACGTGACCGCTTACTTGGAAGATGAAGTCCGGGCGGAAGCGCTGGTGAGGAATTTAAGCCCATTTGGCCGTTTTCTTGAGCTCGCGGCCTCGGAGTCGGGAGGTTTGATCAATTGGAGGAAGTTGTCTCAGGAGATCGGAGTTTCTCATGTGACAATCGGCTCCTATTTTCAAATCTTGGAGGATTGTCTGATCCTCGAACGGGTTGAGCCTTTGACCCAAAGTCCGACGCGAAAAAAACTGACTCGGACCAACAAGTATCTTTTGTTCGATTTGGGTGTTCGTCGGCTGGCGGCCCAGGAAGGAAGGCGCTTGCCTCTCGAGAGCTGGGGCCGGCTGCTGGAGCAATGGGTGGGGTTGGAACTTCTGCGATCAATGCGCCAGACGTCCGGGCATCTTCGTTTTTGGCGGGATCCCGATGGTCCGGAAGTGGATTGGGTCATTGAAACCGAAGGCCGGCTGATTCCCATCGAAGTGAAGTGGACTCAAAGCCCAAGCGCCAAAGACGCGCGGCATCTTCAGACTTTCCTCAAAGAGTACCCGGAAGCTGAGCAAGCCTTGATCATTTGTCGGACCCCGCATACTCTCAAACTAGGGGCCCAAATTCGCGCCATTCCCTGGCAGGATATCGGCTCGATTATTCCCTAACTGATTTGCCCGCCGAACCTCTTCCTTACTCGCATAGCTTGCCTTCCATTTCCAATCACCGAGATCGAAAAGGCCATTTAAAATATTCACATCTATAAATAAACACAATTCTTTAATGTTCACCACAAAAAATTTACAGAACATTTACCAGTAGTTAAAGAGTTTTTAACCCTCCCGGAGGCAGAATATGTTCGTTGACATAAGCGCGCATGAACTACTGGAAACCCCCTCAACGCGGCAAAGTCCTCAAGTCAGCGATTGTTTCGCTGACCTTCGTTTATTTTTGGACAAACGTCGCCTTCGCCAACATGCCGCCCGGCGGCTTTTGGCAGGAGCGCAAGGCCGCGGTGCAGGCGGTCGACCATGGGGAATCTCCGGCCGCCGTGACCGGCAACCAGAAAGACGTCCTGGCGACATTGGCTCAGCTCCCGCACCCGGCCGTGGCCCTTCCGGATGTCGCCACATTCACCAGGGAGCTCTTACCGACGCCCATCCGGGAAGATAACCACCGCTCTCCCAAAGGTTATAACCTTCCCGCCTGGATCAAAAAGCTCCCGCTCGCGTTTGTCAGCGTTGAGGAGATTCACGTTGTTCCCAACGCGAAAGAGCGCTGGGTCGTCCTGATTCAGGATGTCCACGGCCAGCCGCAAGCGCAGAGGAATATCGCCTCAGCCCTCCAGTCGTTGGCTCAAATAACACCCTCTCCCAATGAGGGAGAGGGTCGGGGTGAGGGGAACATCGTCGTGGGTTTGGAGGGAGCCGCGGGCCCCTTGGCCCTCGATTTCTACCGTTCCATCCCCGATCCCCGGATCAAGCGCGCGATCGCCGATTTCCTGTTGTCCCGCTCCATGATCACGGGGGCCGAGTACGCGGGCGTGACAAACCCCCAGCCTCTCCGGATGACGGGCGCGGAGGACATGCCGGCCTACCTCGAGAACATCCGGGCTTTCAAGGACTCCGTTTTCCTCGAATCCACCATGCGCGACCAGCTCAATTCCTGGAAAGACACGCTCGCCGGCCTCAAAAAATCCCTCTACCCGCCGGCACTCCTCGAGCTCGACGCCAAGCGTCAACTATTTGCGGAAGGGAAGCTCTCCACGGGGGAGTATCTCAAGCTTTTGGTGGAAAGAAGAAAACTGGATGGGGGCGACTTCCCCCAGATCCAGTTGTTCCTTTCCTCCCTCACCCTCGAAAACTCCCTCGACTTCTCCGAGGTCGAAAAGCAAAGAAACGAGCTCCTGACCAGGATGGCGCGGACGCTCTCAAAGGACGAGCTTCAAGAGCTACTCACGCTCTCCATCGCCTACCGGCTCGGGCAGGTCCCGTACGGGGCCTACTACCGCGCCCTCCAGCTTTTGTGTTCCTCGTGCGGGATCACCACCGCGCAATGGCCCGCGTTCGACAAATACCTCAAGTACCTTTTCGCGACCGAAAAAATCCAGCGCCGGCCCCTCTTTGAGGAACTCATGCGTTTGGAGAAGCAGGTGGTCGAAGGATACCTCACGCCCTCATCCCCAGCCCTTCTCCCTGAAGGGAGAAGGGGGCAGTCGCTGGAGAGTAGAAACCTCTGGGAGCTCGATCAGGACGTGGGATTGGCGGACAAGCTCGCCCACCAGAACCTGACCTCGCTCGACTGGGAGCTCTACCATCACCTGCGCCCCCGCATCCACCAAATTCCGAAGCGCCTTGCGGCGCTGACACACAAAGAGCCAGGTTCCTCCCCCATTGAGATGCTCAATGCCTTCGAGGCTTTCTACACAGCCGCAACCCGCCGAAATGAGGCGCTGGTGAGAAACACTTTAAGATTGGCGGGGGATCAAAAAAGGATTCCCTCTCCCTATGAGGGAGAGGGTCAGGGTGAGGGGAAAAATTCATCCCCCTTAGTATTGATTGCAGGAGGATTTCATACTCAAGGCGTCGAGCCCCTCTTCCGCCAGGCCGGCTACAACACGATCGTCCTTTCCCCGCGCCTGACCAAAGTCGAGGGCAACGCCTCCGACTACCTCCAGTTCTTCCGCCGCGACCAAACCCCGCTCGACAAAGTCCTCCTCGGCGAAAAACTTTTCCTCAGCCCGCCGCTGGGAATGGCCAAGAACCTGCCGGCGGGATTCAAAGATCTTTCTCAGACCCTATACAGGTTGGCTGGCCTCGTGTGGTTTGCAATGGATATGGAGAAATTTATTGAGAACGCGCCCAAGGGACAACGCGAACAAATTAAGGAGCAGACAAAGGAATACACGAAGAATGTGGCGAGGAAGATTGAATCTTACGCGCAGACGCATGGCATTGAGCCCATCCGATCCATGCAGGTGCTCGTCGAGGGGGTTAAATTCCAGGGCGATCTGACCGTTGTCCCCATTTTGATTAATGGGGGGATTCATCTTGATCTTGCTTTCCAGCCCGATACGTCGGAGGGTTGGCTGGACGAGGCCCAAAGGATCATTGGGAAAGGATGGTCCGAGGTGTTTCATGAAACCGTCGGAGACCGGAAGCTGGGCTTCGCCATTTTTGGGCAGGAAGCCAACAAGCTTGAGCGCATGGTTGAAGTTGCCAAACCGGCCATTGAGACGGTCACAAAAACCACTTCTCACTTCGGCTTATTGCTCACAGTCATCGGCAAACTTTCGCTGACAGAAATCTTCAAATACATCGCAAAAGAAGTATTCCTCGTGATTTGGAGCCACGACCTCTTTTCTTTCATTCGACCGATCATGTTGTCAATGACGGGAGATCCCTTCATGCCGCCAACGCCAGCAGGGGAATCCACCTCCCCCGCGCCACGGAGGAGCGGCGGGCTTGCGAGGCTTGCTTACGCGCCGGGGGTCGTTAACCATTTATTTGGCAATTTCGAGTATGCTGATTTCTTATTCCGAGCGATCGCTGAGCATCTGATCATTAATCGCTACTACCCGTCTGTTCCAGGGCTAGACCCTCAAGGAGAGAGAACGGGAGATAATCGGGTCGCGCGCTTCCTGAGCCTGCTGACGCCATCGATGGATTCCTTTGAAGGGCAAGAAGACCGGGATGCCGCGCTTCTTGTGCAGGACAAGGTTCGTTTATCCGTCGCCCAATTTTTGTCAAAAAACAGGTCTTTAACTGGCAAGCTCGCAGCGCCGCAGGATAGGCTCCGAATTGCACAGGAGCTGTTGTTTTTAGTGATCGTTCCGCGGTGGAAATCAATAAATGAGAAATCTCTTGATCCTTTTAACGATCCGACTTTGCAATGGTTTCATGAATATGTATTTAAAAATCTGCTGGATAAAAATGAACGCGCATCTATTCTGTATCCGGCGTTATTGCCCGCCGATCTCAAAGCCTACATGGCAAGAGAATATCCGAATTGGGATGAGGGATTCCCCCGGAAAGATTTCCAGGATTTTATGGGTGATCCTCGATGGTCAAGGATAGCCAAGGACCACGGTTCCTTTAAGGTTTCCAGGGCGAAACGTGCGTTCCGTCATATGGATTGGTTGATTGTCGGAAAATTAAGCCATCGCAAAGACAAGACCAAGGGTTTCACGAACCTTGAGGAGTGGGAGAAATGGTTGAAAGGCTTACTTTGGGAGCCCACTTTGAAGGCATACGCCCGGCAACTCACGAGATTAGATAACCATAAGATCCTGCTCGCGCTGTATCTGACAGCGATGGCTCGCGAAGCTGGAGCCGGCGACGACTTAATCGATCAGATCTATGAGTTTTCTTTAAGTCAAATCGAGAACCAAAGTTATTTCGACACAATCCAGTCTCTCAAAAAACCAGTACCAAACCCGTCTTCAAACACTGCCGTGGTTCGGAAAGAAGTTCCCGTTGTCCCCGCTCCCCTCTGGCCTGGACTTGCCCTCGAACTTGTTCCTCCGCAGGATGAGGCGTTGAGGGCGGAGCTGGGGGGAGCGGCGAGCCCTGTGAGCGAGGCGGGGTTGGAAAGATTGACGGCTTCGGTTCCTATTGCAATGCAAAAGGTTCTGATTCAACATGGGATGGATACGGCGGTCCGGGGAGATCATCGGAAATTGATCGAGATGCTTGTCACCCGAGCAGCAGCGGAACATGCGGATGTGAACGGGGTTCTCAAACAATTCGACGGTCTTATTACGGTCGGTTCATCCAATCGGCTCCCCTATGATCCTGCCGTTCCATCACAAGTAAAATTCATCTCCGACGTCCTGAAAAGCCCGGGTGATATTTCTAAGAATTTGGCTTTTCTCGCAAGTGTTTTGAACATCGATTTGGATATCGCGTCTTCGCGCCAGTTGGATCTTATCAGCCATTTCGTTAGAGTTGCCGGTACGAATGATTACAATGCTCTCATAAATTTAGCAGTTCGTTTAAAACCTACGTCTGATCTGGGTTTAATGCTGTTCAATCAGAATTCCGTGCAGATCAACTTAGGTGATGAATCCCAGATCGAATTCTTCAATAAGTTGATCAATGCGACTGGTGAGGGGAGTTGGGCCGCGCTTCGGCTCTTTCTTCTTTTTAATTTGAAACTAGGCGGGTCTGACGCTGATTGGTTTATTCAATTTGCCAAAGATCTTCGCTTAGCTTCCGGCTCAAATGTTGTTGGGGTTTTTCAGGCAGTCTCTTTGCTAGCTTCCAATCCTCATTTTGATTTTAGAGATCCGTCTCAGCGCAATTGGATCATAGAAGTTGTGAAAACTGCGGGTGATGTCGTACGGCCTGCACTCCGCATAATTAATGGACTGTCCCCGAAAGATAGGCAGGACATAAGTTGGTTACTGCCATCATTCAAACCGGGGCAAGCAATCGTTCTTCAGAGGATCGCAAATTATTCCACAGCGCATGGTGGGATTACACGGGAGCAGTTTTTGGCTTTAGAAAAACGAGGAGGAATTTCTGAGAGTCAATCGGCACAAACCTCTCCGAACATTATTTCAGACGGGTTAGTTCAAATGGGGGGTTTTGGTCCGGAATCGAAATTGATTGCACAGATTAGACGTTCCCGGCCATTGACAAATTCCGGTGTCGACAAATCGGAAACAATTATACGCCAGATTCTGATGTTGTGGATCTTGCAAGAGATACGACGATATTTTAACGATAACCATTCGATAATTTTGGATTGCGTGATCTTTGGCAGTACGGCAAGATCGGAAGCGCGAAAAGAATCTGATTTGGACGCATTTTTTCTGATATCTCCAAATCTTAATGGTCAAGACATTCAGCGGGTTTTAGAAACCATACAGAGAGTTGGGGAACAAGCCGATATATGGGTAGGCCATGTCGATCCGATCCAGGATAGAAAAGTATTCGATA
>Ga0207100_1097_pt1 | contig 20351 bp, 18 predicted proteins | sample Alteio_BWMinHeat_82_FD_153520 | JGI IMG/M metagenome (GOLD analysis project Ga0207100, IMG submission 153520) | Enriched cells from forest soil in Barre Woods Harvard Forest LTER site, Petersham, Massachusetts, United States -... | ecosystem: Environmental > Terrestrial > Soil > Temperate forest >...
CGACTGCCGTTCCGGCTTTTACTGTGCCGAAGCAAACGCCGTTGAGATTATTCTGAGTGTTACTTTGCTGCTCGTTCCATGTTACTCCGCCATTGGTTGTGTGACCGATATATCCTTTATTGCCAACTGCCGTCGCATGGAGATTATCGACGCAATAAATCCCATTTAGATAATCTTTTTTACTCAGCCATCCGATATTATGATCTCTTACCCATGTCTTTCCGCCATCGGTGGTAAACGTAACGTTCACCGGCTCATCGAGTCCTCCGCCCCATACCGTATAGACATATCCTCCATGAAGACTGTCGGAAAATGAAACGGAGGGAATCCATCTGGCAATAAAAGTATCTTTCCATGAAACTCCGCCATCGCTGGAAGTATAAAAATTATCCAGGCGGGCAGACATGAAAGCATGGTTCTTATCAGGATAACTGACGCTATATAAAGGCAAAAAGCCCCGAACGACCTTTGGGGTAATTGGATTCGAATCGATATACGACGCTCCGGGATTTACTTGTTTTATCCAGGATTCGCCAGCGTTAATTGTCTTCAGCACCATATTCGAATCGCCGACGGCAAGCCCGTCATCGGGCGTTGCAAAGCTGACAGAATAGATCGTATTATTTGTGGGACTAGTGAGCCGCTTCCAACTTTGCCCGCCATCGTATGATTTGAAGATCGCTCCGTAATCGCCAACTGCAATGACATTCGATTGGTCTAAACATGCTACGCCGCGAAGCTCATCGGAGAATCCGCTCGGGATTATTTTCCAGTTTTTTCCTCCGTCGGAAGTTCGCATGATAATTCCATTATATCCGACGGCAACGCCAAGCGACGTATCGCCTTTCGGAAATGCCACGCTTTGAAGCAACGTGGTTTGCGGCACCTCCGGAAGAAAGAACCAGTTCATTCCGCCATCGGTTGTACGTAAGATCACGCCATCGCGCCCGACTGCAGTGGCGTTAAGGTTATCAAAAAATGAAATAGCTTTAAGATGATCGCTCGTTCCGGGAGAATATTTATTCCATCCACTATCAGTCATATACAGTATCGTCCCATAATTACCGGCGATGCCGAGATGGCTCGGATCTCTTCCGTCCACAGCATTCAATGTTTCCGTAACGTCATTGCTATCGGTTCGCATCCAGTCCGTACCACCATTCGTTGTTTGCAATACTAATCCGTTGTCGCCGACAAGAGTAGCATCGTTCTCACCGGTGAAGCATGCCCCATAAAAGGTATTGCCATTGGGCGTCGTTATCTTTCGCCATGTATTTCCGGTATCGATCGATACTCTGAGTGTACCATCGAATCCGGTTACATAGAGAAAATCAGGGCGAAGTTTGCGAATGCTATATAATGCAAAACTGCCTTCCGAAATAATTGGGTGCCAACTTGCTCCTCCGTTTATTGTTTTCAAAATTCCGCCATTGAGCAGTATCATCAAAGCTATATTTGTATCGATGATGATGACACCATTGAGGGTTGTTACTGTGCCGGTCGGCATAAGCGTCCAGGAAATTCCGCCATCTGTTGTTTTCATAGCAGTGCCGGAATCGCCGCAGCACATGCCGAAATTCTCGTTGATAAAATTAAATGAATTCCATGTTCCTTTAAATTTCAGAACCGTGCTCTGTACTTCCCAGGTCGCACCGCCATCGTTTGTGCGCATGAAGACGCCATTCTCTCCGCAGGCATAGGTAGTATTTAATGAGAACATTTGCACGGCATGGAGGAAATCGCCTTCAGGCAAAGGATTCTGCCAGCGCCAGACATTGAGTTGCGCCTGTGAGGAGCCGGCAGAAAGCACAAACAGAGTGATGAAAAAAAATATGCGTTTCAATTTAAGAAAAGATGCCGAGATGCTGTATGAAAACAAAGATTTGAAGAAAAGGTTGATACTCAGCACTTTGCTGCCCTTTTAGCTTCCCCAATCCCTCGGATAGCGGAAATCGATATTCACCGTGCGCGGAGAAATTTTTGCGATGACCGGAGGCATGCGCTTAAATTGCGATCTGCGGATCATATTTCTTATCTTTGAAATATATTCTTTTGTAAATCCGTGAGCAATTAATTCTTCATCGGACTGGCGGCAATCGATCATATAGTAAAGGAGTATATCAACTTCATTATACCTAATTCCCATTTCCGCTTCATCGGTTTGCCCGCTCCAAAGATCGGCGCTCGGCGCTTTTTCTAAAATTGCTTTCGGGATTTTAAGTTCTTCGGCTAATTGCCGCACCTGCGTTTTATACAAATCACCGATAGGATTAATCGCGCTGGCGCTATCGCCGAACTGCGTTGTATAACCGAGCAGCCATTCGGTTTTATTCGATGTACCGATAACAAGAGCGTTATGCGAACGGGATTTATCGTAGAGAATAACCATTCTCAACCGTGCGAGAATATTTCCTCGCTGAATATTATCCGATTTGCCATTCAATGAAAAATACGCATCTGCCATCGGAGTGATATCGACCGTTTCAGACGATACGTCAAGATCATCAATAATTATTTTCGCATCGGAAAGACTTTCAGGACTGGAAGTCTTATACGGCATCATCACACAATGCACATTCTCTTTTCCGATTGCGCGGACAGCCAAGTATGCCGAGAGCGCGGAATCTATTCCGCCGGATAGACCGATCACGGCTTTCGAAAATCCCGCGCGCCGCATTTCCTCGCGCAGGAAAATATCCATGACCTTCAGCGTCTGAGGGATGTTGAGGAGAAGGGGGGTGGAATTCGTTGCAATGGCAGATTCCATTATTAATTGATGCTGCTTAATCCCCGCTTCAATATCTCGATCCCTTTCCGAATATCCGCTTCCGATGCGGCAAAAGAAAGCCTGATGGCATCGTCTTTGCCGAAGGCATGACCGGGGACGATGGCAAGTCCGTGATCTTCCAGAAGCATCTGGCAGATATCTTCGCCGCCAAGAATTGTTTTTCCGTTCGTCAATTTTTTTCCGATATACGAACTGATATTAAAAAGCACATAAAATGCCGCTTTCGGATAGCTGAAGGTTATGCCGGGAATTTCTTTCATGAGCGATACAACGATATCGCGGCGCCGCTCGAATTCTTTGCGCATTATTTCTATCGACTCTTGCGGACCCGTCAGCGCTTCGATCGCTGCTTTCTGGGTGATCGACGATGGATGCGAGACTGCCTGCGATTGCAGCCTGCCCATTGCTTCGATGATCCACTCCGGTCCGGTTGCATATCCAAGCCGCCAGCCTGTCATCGCGTACGCTTTGCTTAATCCATTTACGGTTACAACCTGATCGGCGATTTCGGGGATAGAGCCAATCGAGAAATGCTTCCTGCCATCGTATGTTAATTTTTCATACAGCTCATCGACAACGACGATCAGCCCATGCTCCTCGATGATCGGCGCTAATGCGCGAAGTTCTTCCTCGGAATAAAATGTGCTGGTCGGATTATGCGGAGTGTTAAGAAGAAGAACTCTTGAGCGAGAAGTGATGGCATTAGCGAGAAGATCGGGAGTAAGCAGCCAGTCATTTTCTTCTTTTGTCTTGACAAGAACGGGAGTCGCTTCGGCAAGAGCAGTCATTGCAGAATAACTCAGCCAGAACGGTGAAGGAATAATTATTTCATCACCTGTTTCAGCAAGAACAAAGAGCGCATTCGAAAGAGCATGTTTGCCGCCGCTGGAAATAAGAACTTGCTCGGCAGATGATTTGATGCCATTCTCTCGTTGAAATTTTTCGGCAACAATTGCGCGAAGCTCCGGCATACCTTCGGCAGAAGTATATTTCGTAAAATTTTCTTCGATGGCTTTGATCGCTGCCAGTTTGATATTATCCGGCGTAGGGAAATTCGGTTCGCCGGTCGAGAGGCTGACGATTGATTTGCCTTCTTTGCGGAGCTCCATCGCGCGCGCCGCGATCTTCAGCGTCGCCGCTTCCTCGCAATGCTCCATGCGCGCGGCAAGCCGGTGTTCGATTTCGGTCAGGATCATGTTATTCCTTGAATTTCTTTTTCAACTCTCTCGCCACGCAATCGGGTACAAAATCCGAGACATCGCTTCCGTATTGTGCTATCTCGCGGATAAGCGTTGATGTCAGATAGGTATATTTTTCATTCGGCATCAAAAATACCGTGGTAACATCTTCGAGCTTTCGGTTCATGAGCGCCATCTGGAATTCATATTCGAAATCGCTCAGAACTCTCAATCCTCTTACGACTGCGGCTGCCTTTTGTTTTTTAGCATACTCGGCAAGCAAGCCATCAAATGAATCTATAGTGATATTCTTCTTTTTCGGCAGATACTCTTTCACTGCTTCTTTGCAAAGCGCAATGCGTTCTTTATCCGAAAAAAGGGGCGCCTTTGCGCTATTACGGGCAAGTACGACGATCACTTCATCGAAAAGCTCCGCCGCGCGACCGATGACATCAAGATGCCCGTTCGTGATCGGATCGAATGTACCGGGATATATTGCTTTACGACTCTTTGCCACCTAATATTGTAAACACCGCTTCGCCTGCCGACAACTCTTTGATTAGCATGGCATTAGCCGGAATGCCCATGCGGCTTCCTTTGCGATGTTCGACTATAACAATAGAATCTGTCGTTAAGAGCCGACTCCCGAATATGGCTTCGGGCAGGTCTTTGAGGGTGCGCGGGTCGTCGTAAGGAGGGTCGGCAAAGACGATGGTAGGTGTTAGGTGTTGGGTGTTAGGTGTTAGGGAGGGAAGATAGGAATAGACATCTTTCTGTATTACCGTAATTTTATCTTCTAATTCAAGCGATATGACATTGTCTTTTATTGCATTGATCGCATTTTTATTTTTTTCGATAAGTGTTGCATGTTCCGCTCCCCTGCTCAAAGCTTCGAATGCAAAAGCTCCCGAACCCGCGAAAAGATCGAGGATGGAAATGCCTTCGAAGTCTATCAAATTATTCAAGACATTAAATAGCGATTCGCGCGCGCGGTCGGATGTCGGGCGAGTTGTCTCGCCTTTAGGAGCGATGAGTTTTCGGCTTTTGAGTGTGCCGGAGATAATCCGCATAAAAATTCTTTGTCATTCTGAACGAAGCGAAGCGTAGTGAAGAATCCCCTAAATAGAGGCAAACTTTAATGTTCCACTACAAATTTTTGCGAGGCGTGAAAATTCTCCGAAACCAGATCTATATAATAAATCCCATTCTCCAGATTTGTTATCGGAAGTTCTGTCTGCATAATTCCATCGGGTATTTTTTTGCATGATACTTCTCTTCCGAGAAGATCATAAATAATTATCTGAGTATTTTCACTGGGCGAAGGAAGAGAAATGGTAATGAAGCTGCCTGTTGCTGGATTTGGCTGGATGATTAAAAATGAATTTTCGCTATTTACTGATGGTACTTTATTTGCCTTTGGATAATAGTGCAATTCAATAAACCTTATATAATCCATGCTATCTATTATATATATAGGGGCATATGCGCTGTCATATGGATTATCAACTAACACATTGAAGCAGACGTCTGTATCGCCAGATGAAAAATTTATTTGATTAGTATTATTCGGATCCAGCGAATCATCGAGGCGCGTGTTAACATATTGAGGACATTTCCCGAAACAATCACCTCCATTCACTAAAATTATACTTGTAATTCCAAAATTTTTTAAACTAAATGTCGAATCATGGGCACAGACTCGCCATCTCGATGACAACGTATCGACTTGAACCCTAATTTTTGTATATATTTTCGATTGACCGAAGCCATTTACTCCGAAACATACGATAAAAATCGCAATAAAGTAGTTTCTCATATACACAAGAACATTTAAGACACCCCAAAGTTACAACGATTCCAGAGCTTCAACAAATTTTTCTGCCCCTTTCGGATACAGATCGAAAAATAAATACGGCTCGATCAGTTCGAGTTCATTGAGGATAAAACCACCGGCGGTGATCATTCCGTCAACACGTGCATAGAGGATCGGAGCATCGATCATTTCTACTATTCGCTTCGCTTCTTTTATAATAGCAGCATCCGGCTCGATAAGCCTGACTGTTGCATCGTAAATTCCGACATGATGTCCCGGTTTTGGAAATTTTACGATTGCATGAGTATATTCCTTTCCGGCAAACATCAAAGAAATTTCGCCCCCGGTCTGAACTTCCTTTATAAAGGGCTGAATCATAATGCCGGAATTTTCCAGCGCCAGATTCACCTCTGCCTGCATATTTTCAGCATTATTCCGATCCATTAACAAGACGCCATGAGCCGATGCGCCAATGGTCGGCTTTATGATGATCTTTTCAAAACCAGTTTCTTTGAAAATATTTTTTAGATCGATTAGAGATCCTTTTTCATACCATCTCGTAGGGATAATCTTTGCACCTTTTACTTCGAGATCTTTCAAATATGTTTTCTCATGATTCCACAGAACGATGTCGATAGGATTCCAAACCGTTATTTGCTTTACCTTCAGCATCAGACACCAATTTCTAAATTCGGCAACGCGCGTATGATAATCCCAGCAGGAGCGGATAATAAGGGATTCGAATTGCGACCAATCGGTATCACTATCCCAAAGTATCGGAGTCGAGTTAATATTTTCCCGCTCAAAAATTTTCACCAGCACGGCATCGCTCGGTGAAAGATTCGGCGCGTCTTTATAGGTAATGATGGCGATGGATTTCATTGAGGATATAGGAATTTTAATTCAGCCTCAAATATTGCGCCATCTCCTTGAATTTCTTTTCACCGATGCCTTGGATATTCATGACTTCGCGGACATCGCGAAAGCGCCCGCGTTTGGAGCGATAGGTGAGAATGCGCTCCGCCGTTACTTTGCCGACACCAGGTAATTTCGCGAAGGCATCTGCATCGGCTTTGTTGATGGGAATGCTATGCAGAGGCAAGTCTTTTCCTTTTTTATGCTCGGCGATATAATCTTTTTCTTTGATGAGAATCGAATCCGGTGGAAGAGAAAATTTTAACGAATCTTCATTAATAACTTTTGCAGAGAGCGCGGCGAAGAGGCTATCGTTGCGCTCTTCGCGGATCGCGAGTTCATTCGGTTTTGACGGAGGATAGAGTGTATAAAATAATTTTTTCTCGCCGCGAAAAAGCAGGACGGCGAATCCGACTCCTAAAAACATCAAGAGTGCTTTGAATTCTTTCGGCGTAAAAAGCTGTAAGACGGCGGATTTCGTCTTGGATTTTACCTGTGAAAGAATTTCTTTGAGTGACATCCCAACAAAACTTACTTTATCGTCCGGTAATCAATAATCTTTGTATTCGCTTTTGCCGATGCAAACCAGCTTACAAAGAATGCCTGCTGCTTTTCGAGTAGTTTCCTTTTTCTAAGTTCTTCTTTTTCCGATTCGAATTTTTTTCTGGTTGCGCCTTTTTGATCTTTATACTCTTTCCATAATTCCTCGTCGTTTACGGTAATTGATGCAAGCAGCATATTCGAAAATTTTTGCTTCTGCATTTCCGGCTTGGCTACAGTGATGAGAATGCGGACAATAGAATCATTATGTGGATTATGCATCGCTTCCAGATAATCCTCTTTATGAAATTTTCCGGCGGAATCGGTGAACTGTCGGCTAAGAACCAGAGGCGGATCGTTTTCCAGCATCGACCGAACTTCTGCATCGGTAACGATAATACCTTTTTTCTCGATACTATCACTGACAATCGCATCATTCACGAGATTTTCCCAGGTCTTGCGATGCGCCTCTAAAATTTCCTGCCCGGTGAGAGAACCGGATTTTTTTTGCATCATTTGCCCGGTAACGATGGAGAGCATTTCGGTATAATCTTTTCTCGTGATCGGTCTTCCGTTCACAATGCCTGCCGTATCGCCGGTGAATGGAGGTACATCAGAGATTTGGGAATAGGCGGAATCTGCGAGGAGGAAAGCAGAAAAAAATATTGGAAGTAGAAAAATTTTTAACATTGTTTTCTTTAAGTTTCTTACTGTCATTCTGAGCGGAGCAATAATTCGCGAAGCGAATTATTGCGGAGCGAAGAATCCCTTGAATATTGGCAGAGAGTTAAGAGTCTGCCACGATTGAAGGGATTCTTCACTTCGCAAGTAATCTGCCTGCGACAGATTACTTGCTTCGTTCAGAATAACATTGTAATTCGTTTCCCTCTTCACGAAAACATACTCTTAAATCCCTCGAACATTCCCGCCTCTTCCGCTTTCTGTGCTTTCGGAGTTTTATTCTTTTTCGATTTCTTTTCTCCGAGCGTTCCCGGCGCGCGGAAGTTATCGTGCTCGGCAAGTTTCTCGACGAGATCGCGTTCTTCTTTCGTTAGCTTTGTAGGCATCACGATATTCACTCGAACGAGTTCATCGCCTTTGCCGTTGCGATTTAAATGTTGAATGCCCTTCTCCCGCATACGCAGAATAGTACCCGATCTGATGCCAGATTGGATTTTCAGTAATGCTCTGCCACCAAGAGTCGGCACTTCGACTTCTGCTCCGAGTGCTGCCTGCGGAAATGTGACATCGAGATCGAGCACGACATCATCGCCATCGCGCACAAATACTTTATGCTCCAATTCTTCGATCACAACGATCGCATCGCCAGCCGGACCGCCTCTTCTGCCGACATGCCCTTGGGATTGCATCGTCAAATAATTTCCATCACTCACACCTGCCGGGATTTTAACTTTCAGGGTACTCTCTTCCTGCACTCTGCCTTCGCCGATGCAGGTCGGACATTTTTCTTTAATGATCGTGCCCGCTCCGCCGCAAGTAGGACACGGACCGACATTCACAAATTGCCCAAAGCCCATAGAGCGAACTTGGCGCACTTGTCCCGAACCGCCGCATGTCGTACATGTTGTCACCGATGATCCCGGCTTCGCGCCATTACCGCTACACGTTGCACATTTTCTATAATGCCGGACTTTAATTGTTTTCTCAACTCCAGTCGCAATTTCTTCGAGCGTTAGTGAGAGACGAATTTGAATATCCGCTCCGCGCTCCGGACCGGACGGTCCGCGCTGCTGCCCGCCGCCGAAGAACGTATCGAAAATACTTCCGCCGCCGCCCATGCCCGAAAAGATATCGGAGAAATGGCTGAAGATATCTTCAGTATTTTGGTAATGACCGTAATCATTTTGCTTCATCCCCTCATGCCCGAAGCGGTCATAGCGCGCGCGCTTATCGGTATCGGAAAGCACTTCGTATGCTTCCGTCGCCTCTTTGAATTTTTCCTCGGCTTCCTTATTATCCGGATTTTTATCCGGATGATATTGCATCGCCAGTTTCCGATATGATTTTTTCACATCGTCAACCGAAGCATTTTTCTCGACGCCGAGTATTTCGTAGTAGTCTCTTTTCATTCTTTCTTATAAACTTTCCTTGCATGTCATTCTGAGCTCCGCAAAAATTTGCGAAGCAAATTTTTGCGGAGCGAAGAATCCCTTGAATATTGGCAGAAAGTAAAGGTCTGCCACGATTGAAGGGATTCTTCACTCCGTCAATTATTGCTGCGCAATAATTGACTCCGTTCAGAATAAGTATAAATTTATTCCGCCTTCTTCGCCACGATCACTTTTGCATGACGAAGTACATCTTCGTTCATCATGTACCCTTTTTGAATTTCGTTCGTAATGATACCCGGCTCCACATCATCGCGCACTTCTTCCATCAGTGCATCATGCAGATGCACATCGAACGGTTTACCGATAGCTTCGAACGGCTTCACATTATTCTTCTCGAGAATCTTCTGAAAATTCTTATAGACTAACTCGATGCCTTCGGTGAGCGGCGTATGCTCATCCGGTTTTATGACCGATAGTGTACGTTCCAGATCGTCAATGGTTGCAAGCAACTCCAGGATAAGACGTTTATTGGCTTCGAATATGAGAGTTACCGATTCCGCCTGATGCCGGCGGCGCATATTATCCATCTCCGCCGTGCGCCGCAAAAGCTGGTCTTTCGTCTGGTCAAGTTCTTGCTGAAGCTGGGCAATGCGAATATCGCGCTCGTCCTCCTGCTCCTGAAAGTCCGCCGATGCGGATTCTGAGATTTCATCCGCCGCGGCGGATTTCGTTTCGTCGTTCATATCTTTTCTTCTCTTAAACATATTTTTAGGAGAAGGTGAACAATGAAACGGGGGCGGGAGTTTAGAGGGAGGTCGATTTTGTGTTTACTATAGGTGCAACCTTTGCCTCATGTGAGTGTTAATAATGCAATGTATTCACATAGTAAAATGACATGCAAACATTAAATCCATTTTTTTTCCGCAGACTGAGACTCCTATGTTTTATTGGGGCATTACTGAGTACGGCTTTTTTTTTACTAGCTGGCTGCAGATCACATCCTTCTGACGCGGATAATTCTCCTAGTGCAATACCTACATTTATTGACATTACTATGAGTACGAATCAACCAGGTAATTTTATTTCACTTTCTCCTGATGGTACTCGTCTTGCTTCTCTTCGATCATCACGATTAACCATATATGATACAAAGACAGGAAAAATTCTTTCTCAAGCGGGGAATGTTCCTTCTGACAATAATATTGACTATATTACATTGGAGTTCTCTGTGGACAATATCAAAATACTTCTATCTTCAAGTGGATATCATTCATTCTCACAAGGAAATTCTTCTTTGGTATTTGATATATCTAAGGACTCAGCTACCCAACTTGTTGCAATTGCCGCTGGTAAGGCAAGACTCTATGACGACGGATCAAAAATTATAGCTATGTCGCGAATGAGTTCAACTACTGATATCCTCAGTATTTATTCTACAGCAAATGGAAGCGTAATTAAGGAATTATATCCCCCCTTTTCTTATCATTTTGATTCATTAGGTGGTAACTTTGGTTTGATTAAAGATGAAGATGCTATAATCTTCCCCAAACAAAGTGCTAAGTGGTCAGACGGTGACTATAACTATGTCTGGAGTGTTTCAATAGATACTTTCGTAAGAAAATTTTCCACTGTGGATACGTCTTTATTTCCTACCTATCGTTTTTCAGTCTCTGCTGACGGTTTAGTAGCAGCTTCAGGAAGCCCTTACTATGGTCTATATGGGTTATGGGCATTCTATGATACAAAAACGGGACAACAAATTGGAAGTAGAATCAACATTGTAAGTAAAACATGGGGTTTTCACCCTCCATTTATTTTGACAAAAAATTTCGTCTATGTTGCTGACCTGATAAATGATTCTTCTGCCATTAAAATCATAAAACTTTTGGATGGTACATCGACAGTCTTAACGATGCCAAGCTCAAATTATTTACCAAGTATAACTGCCAGTCGCGATGGTCGATATGTTGCTGGTGCCGTTGATAACATAGTTCGGATCTGGAAGCTTTATTAAAAAATTATGACAAGTTAATAGTAAATCCCCAGAAGAATATTGCTCTCCTCATCCTCCAAGCGCCGAGCTCATCGCTTTTGCCACATACTCCACGATCGGCGTAACACGGGCGTAGTCCATGCGTTTGGGACCGATGACTGCGATGGTGCCGTGCTGGTCGCCGATGCGGTATTTGGTGGAGATGATGCTGTAGTTCGCCATGCGCTCGTCTTCGAGTTCGGAGCCGATGCGGATCGCTAAGCCTGGCTGCAAGGCAGAGCCTTCCAGGACATGGATCACCACTTCTTCGTTTTCGATGAGTTCGATAATGCTTTGGAATTCGTCGTCGGTGTAATTCGTCTTTTTCTGGAATTCCGGCTGTGTGAAAATATTTCCGGCGCCGGAAAGTTTTACGCGTTCGAAACTCGGATCGGAGAAAAATTTATCGGGCGCATTGATGAATACACGAAGAATTGTTTTATGCTCTTCGGAAAGATCGGAAACGGCGCTCGAAAAAATACTGCGCACTTCGCGAAAACTTTTTCCGGCAAGGCGTGAATTTAGGACATACGCAAGCTCATCGAGCTTCGTGCGTCCGATCGTAGTATCGGTTTCAAGAGTAACGGTTCGTACTCTTCCGCTCGATGCGGCAACGATCATGAGAATTCTATTTGCAGAGATCGGCACGATCTCGACGCGCTCTAAAATTCCTTCATCCATTGCCGGCAGTAGAAGGAGCGAAAGCTGCTTCGATAATTTTGCAAGAAGGGTTGTCGATTCGCGGATAATATCATCGGGAGTAAGCGCTGCGCCGAGTGAATGCGCAACGGCTTTGCGTTCTTCGGGCGAGAGGTGCCCGAGCGTCATCAGCGTATCTACATAAAGCCGGTAGCCTTTATCCGTCGGCATTCTGCCGGCTGAGGTATGCGGATGATCGATGAAGCCGAGATACTCGAGATCAGCCATCACATTCCGCAGCGTCGCATCCGAGAGACCCAGCGAAGAAATGCGCGAAATATAACGCGAGCCGACAGGATTCGCCGTCAGCACATATTGCTGCACAATAAGCCGCAGGATTTCCCGCTGCCGGTCAGTAAGCGCATCGGCGCCGATAGCTTCGATATGTTTGGGGCGTGGCATAGCACGGGGAGAACACTATGCCGATTGCATAGGGTTCTTATTTCTGATTGTGATTAAGTGATTAGAGGATTTTAAATACTATTACTTCATCAACACCATTCCCCGCGTCTCTGAAAATCCACCTGCCTCAAGTCTAGAAAAATATATCCCATCTGGAACCTCACTTCCATCAAAAGGAATATCATACTTTCCCGGTTCGAATATTTTATTTGCGAGGACTGCGATCTGATTTCCAAGTCCATCAAAGATTTTCAGCGTTGCAAATGTTCGTTCAGGGATGGTGAAGGAAATGGTGGTGGATTTAGAAAAAGGATTCGGATAGTTTTTGGAAAGAATAGTAGAAGATTCATTCGCCGAAGATACTCCTGCCTTCGATGAATGCGGACGAAAAACGATCACGCCATTGGTAAGACATGTTGCCGGAGGCCAGCAATTCATTGTCGAATCAGTACTAAGGCGTGTCGAATCGAAATTTACAAAGAACGCGGCGAAGAGACCGTTCATGTGCGAAAGCCCGAGGCTGTCATTAATACCGACGGTGCATCCGATGGCAGATGCGGAAAGCGTGTCATAATGAAATTCGATCGTGGCGCGCCGATTGGGATGCACCATATCGTTAACCAACGGATTTTCAACGATCCACATTTGGAAGGTTGCCACCGAATTAGTATCGCTCTTATTATTCACATTGAGATTTTTCCATTCGAGTATGAATGTATGCACGAACGAACCGGGAAATCCAGTGCTATTGGTATCGGGCTTTGCAAATGTGGTATATTGAATCCTTGATTGCCGAAAGCCTTTTGTGACATCGGTTAGCGTACGATAATAATGATCTCCCCACAGAGGAGCGGCGACATTATTCGGCCGGTTCGGCTGAAAAAGAAAAGAATTGTTACTCGTTATTGTTGGATTCGGTTTTTGCCCACCGAAGGATGCCCAGCCATTGGCGCAGGCATTGACCGTTGAGTACATGTTGCCATTATAATCGAAAATAAATCCGACAGGAATATCAGACCCAATACCATCGTCCGGATCCGCCACACCGGTAAAATTAGTGAAAGATTGGGGATCAATAACGATCGGTTGCATGAGCGGGGCAAATTGCTCGATCCTGAATACGCATTCGTAATTCGTCCAGATTTGCGCAGAAAGAGGTGCGCTGAAAAAGATGACCGGGAAAATGAAAAGAATGCGCTTGAAAAACCGAAGATCAAGTTTCATAGGACTACTTTAAAATTATATGAAAATGCACAACTCCGGAATATGCCGAGAAGGACATATTTCTATTCACTATAAAAAACTTCGGCTATGAGATTTTGTTACAGGCTGAAGGCCATACCCCCGCTCCGGAAGCGGTTTTCAAAGATTCGTAGTTATTTATCTTTATTGCTCCGGTTCACGGAAGCGGAATTCGAGCTTTCCGGCTTGGAATTCTTTGAGGGCTTCTAAGGTGGGTTTGCCACGTTTTTCGATTTCCAGCGATATGCGCATCTGATCGAAATTTGTCATTTCGACTTCATCGTCTTCTTCTTCCATCGGGACTAAGGTGGAAATGCGCGCCATATACTCGGTTTTGATCTCGTCATTGATCTGCCGGGCGCGTTTGGAGGTAATGGCGATAGCCTGATAGAGCGTTTCGCCCTGTTTCGTCATTTTTTCGAGATCGACTGGCACAATACCCATTGTTTTTATCCTTTTTTTAATTGGAGATATGAAACACAGACTTGGGGCTGTTAGTTTCTGAGCCGCCCTAATGTTTATCTGGGGTCATACTTCTTCTCATGCGCTTTCATATCGGGATCTAACTGGCTGATCGTAATGACGAAATCCATTCCGCACTGGCTCTCTGAATCGGGTAGAACGGTCGAAAGCCTGTTGTATTTTGCTCCGGCTTTCATAAATTTTTTCGGGACCGGTGCCTGGAGTTCATATCGCTTTTTATTTTTCGCCAGGACATACCAGCAATTGTCTTTCGTTTTATGAATAATCCCTTTTATTACTTCATGAGTAAATGGCGGATTGTGCGGATGAAACAGCGTGTCGAAAACTTGTAATACTTCCACTATCTGCCCTAGCATGCAGGTCGAAGCTTTGGTAGGCGCCTTACGCACGCTAAGCGTAAGCATTCTGCCCACGACATGGCAGGTTTGCAATATTTCCGGCGAAGCGATAAGCTCATACTTCATGTGCTTCGATTCCAGATACCAGCAGCCGCCTTCCAGATCGGAATGCTGCATGATACCTATGATGGTAAATTCTTTTTGGGCAAATAACGAATGCGGCAGCGCCGCCAAAATGAGCAACATCGGTAAGATTCGGATTTTTGACATATCGCAATACGTATAGGAAAAGTTACGCGCAATACTTGGAAATGTTGCGCTTTTACAACGATAGAAAATTTCTGTTGTAGATTTGTAAAAGATTTTACATGTATTCATGGCAGCCGAAAGCGACATTGTAGCCAGAGCATCGGAATTTATACGCAGGCTCTTCGAGGAGAATCTGGCGGATTATTTAGTCTATCATACGTTTGGACATACGATGATGGTCGCTGATACCGCTCGAAAGATCGGAAAACGAATGGCACTTGGCGAAGAGGGGATTGAAGTCGTCGTGCTTGCCGCTCTATTTCATGATACGGGATATACCGAGCTTTACAAAGGTCATGAGGAAGCGAGCATCAGAATTGCGAAGGAATTTCTCTCTCGCGAAAATTATCCCGAAGAAAAGATAGGACTCGTTGCCGGCTGCATACGGGCGACAAAGATTCCTCAGCGGCCTAAAAATATATTAGAAGAAATTATTGCCGATGCCGATCTTTCCGGTTTCGGGAAAAAATCTTTTTTTAAGAAAAGCCAGTTGCTACTTCTGGAATGGGAGACTTCTCTCGGAAGAAAATATTCCGAAGAAGAATGGGCGCGGCAAAATCTCGAAATACTTACCGGGCATACCTATTTTACCCGTTATGCAAAAAAAACTTTCACCGAGCAGAAAGCCGAGAACATACGGATACTCTATAAAAAACTTCGTGACTATCAAGAGACTAAAGAAATCACTTCCTCGGAGCCTGTTCCTCAATATCCGGAGTCCCGGCTGCTTCCTGAATATGTCGGAAAAGAAACGATGGATTTTCATGGAGACAAGAAAGCTCAAACTCTCATCATTGTTAATTCCATCATTGTCCTTATACTCTTTACATTTATACTGGGGAAGAGAACTTTTCCGCTAGATATCCGGGAGATGATTCCGGTTTTCCTTCTTCTGGCAGTTTCTGCTGTAACAATTTTTTTTGCTATCCTTGCCATACGCCCGGACTCGGGGGGCGGATTTTTAGATACCAAGAAAAGAAATCATTTTCTTCGAATAAGTTATACGGTTTTTATGTACGGAGTATCTACCTCGGCGGCGACACTCGCTTTACTCTCGTTCGTAAAACATTTTTAATGTTCGATAGTGATATTTACTGTCCTTGAAAACAGTCTGCCTTCGGGTAGCGAATTATCATAGAGTTTTTCTCTCGAACCTTTCCCGTCAATAAGGGTGCTTTCCGGCAATTGCAATCCCTGATTGCGGAGTGCATGGGCAAGTTCTGCGCTTGCTTCTTCGGCTCGGCGTTTGGAGAGTTCATCATTATGGGAAGCATCTCCAAGTTCATCGGTATAGCCGATTATAGAAATTTTTTTCGGAATTGTTTTTTTGAATGATTCGGCGACAAGCCGCAATGTCCGTTCATTTTTTGCGCCAAGTTTGGATTCATCGAAGGCAAAAAGAATCAGGCTGAATTTTTCGAGTTCTTGCTGCCGCTCACGCTCTATACGTCTCAGTTCGAGCTTTACGGAATTATGCGCAGATACGGAATTGCCGGCGCTATCGGTTACTTCGAGATTGATATCGAGCGAGTCAATTCCCGATGACAACGCTTCTTCGGTGACACTCCACGGCTTTTGCTCGGCGCCTAAAAATGAGACAAGTTCTTTTCCTCCTACGGAAATCGATGAACGATACGAAGCTAACCCGGCTTCTGCACGGACATGTGGCTGCAAATAGATCGAGGGCGGATTGGCAATGTGTTCTGTTTTCGTTACAATAAGCGGGTCGGTCAATGATTCTTCGCTCGATGTAATTTCAACGCGGCGATTTTCTGCTTGCCCTTCGGGAATATCCGAAGGACTTGGTTTTTCAGGCAGAAGTCGTGACTCCGTTTTTATTCTCACGGGTTCAATTTGCCAGGTCGTTACTAAATAATCCTTAATAGCTTCAGCGCGGGCTTGCGCGAGGGTGGTATTCCCTGTTTCCATACCGGTATTGGAGGTGCATCCGGTTATACCAATATGCATCTTTGGGGATTTCCGCAAACGGTCGCCTAAAATATTTAATACCTCATGGTAAAGACCGATGAGACCTATACGACCTATAGTGCTTATCGTTGATTCTGAAGAAAGCGCAGAAATATTTTTTTGCGCTTCAGTGAGCGAGGGATATTTCGCATACCGCGCCGGAATTTGCGAACTGCCTTCGTTAAAAAAAATATAATTCAGCAGGGGATATGCATAATGCACGCGCACTTCTTCTACTTCCAAACGGACAACATGCTCGGGGTTTCCTTGATAATTGAGCGCTTCGATAGATGCGCTAAGTTCCGGCTTTCTCTGCTCCGGGATTTTCACGGGAATTTGTTCATGACGATATTCCGAAACAGTATCTGAGGGCGCAGAAAGCTCGTATTTCAGTGTTATCCCGCCGCGGATACTCATAAAATTCCAGTAACCAGAGGGACGGTTCAGCGGCAAAAGAAACTCTACATTCGGATAGGCAAATAGTTTTTTCGAAAGAGGGAATTCCGCACCCAAAGAAAATGAAAGCGCAGCTAAAAATTTATTCGCATTTGGCAGCGCACCGCTCGCTTCGGCGAACTCGGTTACAGTGTCTTTTGAAGGCGTTATAATGAGATCATTCGTCACCGATTTTTCCGTTTTCGTATAATTCTGATCGAAGAGATAATAGAATGCCGGTCCGAATTCGAAAGAAAACGGTTTCAGAAATTGCCAGCCGGCGCGAAGCTCGATTCCAAGTCCCTTCGTGGAGTTCGAAATGACATGATTGAAAATGACTTGTTTGATCTTGCTTTTTCCACCGGACGTATCGTTGCTTTTCTGGAATTCTCCCCACGTATGATCGCCGCTGAAATTTCCATAAGCAAGAGCAGGGACTAAATACAATCCAAGTTGATCGCTGCCAAAAGGAATATCTATTCGCGCTAAGAAATGTAATCCGTTTCCTCTTCCCGAAGTAAATGTATCGCAGGAAGCTGAAAGGGAAGGCGGCAAATTCGCATCCCGGTAATAATTTATTCCATAACTTCCTTGGGCTCCGATTCGAAGCGGTCGTGAACTCCGGATGATTTTTGTTCCGATGAGGGTATCTTTATAGATCAAGGAATCGGCAGGAATAGGGACGGCTTTCGCAGAGGATATTGCGAATAAAAGAACCAAAACTCTATATGCAATAAATCGTTGCAAGCAGAGGAAGTAAACAACGATGCCGAACATGAAGTTACGAATTTCTCTATTGCCAATGGCAGGAGCAATGCATCATGCCATATTTTATGGTATAAAAAAAGGCGGACTTGGAGTCCGCCTTGCTAAACTCTCTCGCAGGCTAAAGCCTGCGGCTACAATTTCTTTAGGGTATCACGAGCAATCTTCCGGCCGTCAGTTTATTTTTGCGTAGATGATTTGCTTTCTTGATCTTTGCCATGCTGATGCTGAAGCGATCGGCAATGGAGGAAAGCGTATCGCCTGAGCGGACGCGATAGGTTTTCTTTCTCGGGCTTGCATCAGTATCGCCTTTTGCGGAAGTCTTATTGGCGGCAAATACTTTCAGCTTCTGCCCAGCCTGCAGCGAGGATGGCTCCATATTATTCCATTCAGCAAGTTGGCTGACGGACGTTCCGTAATTGGCGGCAATGCTCGTCATCGTTTCGCCGGGGCGGACTTTGTGAAACTGCGGTTTGCCAGAAGCCGCAGGCTTCTCTTCCGAAGCTGTCGGCTGTGAGCTGTTAGCTATAGGCTGATTCGTATTTTTCCCCGGTTTGTAAATTGCCAGCAGCTGTCCGCGTTTGAGTTTATGGCGGTAGCTGATATTATTCCAATTGCGGAGATCGGAAACACGCACGCCGAAATTTGCCGCAATAGAATTCAGCGTCTCACCGCGCTTAACGCGATGTGTTGTCTTCGTATTATTCTTCGCTGCAGGCACCGGAGCCGGAGCCGTCGAAGTACTACTTGCATCATTAGAAGCAATCGCATGCGGCGCCATCACCGACATCGGCACACGAAGACGTTTGCCGCGCTTGACTCTCTCTGACGTGCTCATATTATTATAATCGGCAAGCTGCTCCGGAGTCAGCCCGTATTCGTGAGCGATCGAACGAAGTGATTCGCCGCGCTCGACTGTATGGATCATCCAAGGGCGTTTCTCTTCGGGAGTCAACTTCGCATAGCGCTCGTAAAATTTCTGCACCGTTCCTGTTGGAATTTTCACGCAGTAGCCATTTGCTCCGCAAATTTCAACGGGAGGTGTCGAAGATTGTAAAAGTTCAGGATTCAGATCTTTGATCTCGAGCCCGCTCACCCCTGCTGCGTGACCGATGGCATTCAGATCGACTGCCTCGCGGACATAGACGGTGTCATAGCTCTGCGGATTTTCATATTGAATATTGGTGAATCCGTAATGCGCAGGATCCATGGCAATCGTTGCAGCCGCGATATAGAGCGGAATATAATTCTGCGTTTCGACCGGCAGGCAATCGCGAATGCCCCAGAATGTTGAGTCGCCGGTTTCCGCCATACACCGGCGAATACGCGTCATCGAACAATCATAGCAGGCAAGAGCCAAATGCCAATCGCCCATGGCGCGATACAAATCTTTTAAGTGCTTTGCCGCAGCTCGGGTCGCTTTCCAGGGATCACGGCGGTTATCGAACCACCAATTGCTCTTTAGCCCATAGAGCGAACCTGTGCCTTCGATGAATTGCCATAAGCCGACTGCCTGCGCTTTCGAAGTAACGATCGGATTAAGTCCGGATTCGATCATCGAAAGATAGACGAGCTCTTCGGGAGTGCCTTCCTCGCGGAAGATCTCTTTCATCTTCGGAATATAGCGTTTCGAGCGTCCGAGCCATTTCGTAAAAAACGGCCTGCCGTTGCCTTCTGTAAAATAAGCGATCGTTTTCTCGACCGGTACGTTCATCGTCATCGGGACCTGTGTTTTGATAACCTCAGGTTTCGGAACGTTGCGAATATCCATTTTTGCCATTTCTTCGTTGAATTTTTGCCGCAATGCAAAAATAGAAGCCGATGGCGGAAGCACGTCGATCTTCGATACGTATTTCTCGTAATCTTCGATGACGGATTTCGTCAGTTCCTGAAAATCTTTATTTTGGTTAACGTTCGGGAAATAGATAAGGCGATTTAGAATATCGATCGAGCCTTCAAATCGGCGCACGACTTCATTCTTATCCTTACGCTGCTCGGCGGCAAGGGCGCGAAGCCATTCCTGGCGCGCAGCTTCTAGACGCTCTTCAACGACGGCGGAATCGATCTCGTTTTTATTATCGAGCGAGGCAAACGGGTCGACGCTTTTTGGAGCGTGAGCCGTCGTATCGGCTGTCTGATTTGTGGTAGTTTTCGAACTGCCGCAGCCGGAGATTATTGTTATGAGTGGGGCAAACAATAATGTTATAATTAGGAGAGTGCGATAAGGCGATCGCAAACGATGTTTTCTATTTTGAGTCATTTCTTTCTTTATTGGCATATAGTAATTGCAATACAAGAACTATGCAACATACCGGTTATATTACCACTGGAAGCCAGACAAAGCGGAGAAGAATTTTCATTATGAAATTCCT
>Ga0207100_1098_pt1 | contig 20243 bp, 19 predicted proteins | sample Alteio_BWMinHeat_82_FD_153520 | JGI IMG/M metagenome (GOLD analysis project Ga0207100, IMG submission 153520) | Enriched cells from forest soil in Barre Woods Harvard Forest LTER site, Petersham, Massachusetts, United States -... | ecosystem: Environmental > Terrestrial > Soil > Temperate forest >...
CATAGTGTTTATGGTGTTTTTTAAGTCAACGGGGGCAGCTATCTGTAAATCCATATTTTTCAAAGAGAGTTTCAGGGAAAAAAACTTACTTTATGCAAACGTGTTCGAAATGACATTGCTTATTAATTACAAAAATTTGTTTGGAATAAATGCCGACACCACGAAAACAATCCGACATGATGCAGGAAGCCTTCGGCGAAGGCTTTCATCCCGCCGATCGCTTTGCGCCTTTGGCAGAACGGATGCGCCCGAAAAATCTTTTGGAGATCGTCGGGCAGAAGCATTTGGTTGGCGCCGGTAAGCCGCTGGAGCAAATGTTCACATCCGGTAACGTGTATTCGATGATCCTCTGGGGTCCGCCGGGGACAGGGAAGACGACGATTGCACGAGTACTGGCAAATAATGCAAAGACGGCTTTCTTTTCGCTTTCGGCAATTTCTTCCGGCGTGAAAGATCTGCGCGAGATGATCGAAGAAGCCAGGCGGGCAAATGCGCGAAATAAAAAACGCAGCATTATTTTCATCGATGAAATTCACCGCTTCTCGAAATCACAGCAGGATGCGCTGCTCGGAGCAGTCGAAGACGGCACTATTACATTAATCGGCGCAACGACAGAAAATCCATCCTTCGAAGTTATCTCGCCGCTTCTCTCGCGTGCGCGAGTATATGTTCTTGAATCGCTTAATGTCAACGATCTTGAAGAAGTGTTGCAGAGAGCATTAACAAACGATGAAGAACTGAAGCAATTAAAAATAACTTTTGAAGATAATGCTAAAAAAGCTCTCTTCGCGTTAAGCGGGGGTGATGTTCGCAAAATGCTTTCTGCTCTGGAACTTGCCGTTTCGATCGCCGGAATAAATCCAAAAGGAATTGTTCTTACTCAGGAGATTATCGAAAATGCATTCGGTAAAAAATCTTCGCGCTATGATAAAGGCGGCGAAATGCATTACGATGTTATCAGCGCCTTCATCAAATCCATGCGCAACTCCGATCCGAATGCGGCGATCTACTGGCTTGCGCGGATGATCGACGCCGGCGAAGATCCGGAATTCATCGCACGGCGAATGGTGATCCTCGCCTCCGAAGATATCGGTAATGCTGATCCGATGGCGCTTGTGCTGGCAACATCATGCTGGGACGCGATCCGTGCGGTCGGCTGGCCTGAATCGCAATTAATTTTTTCGCAAACGGTAGCATATCTTGCTTCCGCTCCGAAATCCAACGCAGCAACAACGGCTATCGGAAAGGCAATAGAAGATGTAAAATCGCATCCCGATCTGCCCGTACCGCTACATATCCGCAACGCGCCGACAAAGCTCATGAAAGAACTCGGCTACGGCAAAGGCTATAAATACGCACATTCCCAAGATAATGCCCACGCCGAAATGACCTGCCTGCCAGATGAATTAGCCGACAGAATCTATTACGATCCGAGCGAATACGGAAAAGAAAAAGAAATTCGGGAGCGGTTGAGGGGGCTGGAGCCAGGGAAGTATTCTTGATTTTTTTAATTTCGAAATTGTCGCAACTTTAAGGCCTTGGGCGTGTTTTCCCTGATATATATACAATGAGCACACTCAAACTTTTTCTCCTCACTTTCTTACTCCCTTGTTGCATTGCAAACGCTCAATGGATACAAACAAACGGTCCAGACGGAAGCAATGTTGGCACTTTTGTGGTCAGAGACTCAACCCTTTTCAGCATTAAGGATAGTGCGAGTTTAGGGGTTTCTATATTACGCTCAACCAACTCCGGTGCAAGTTGGACAAACCTAAGTCTTGCACCATCAAGATTTGGAATTGAGCAATTCGCAGTTTCTGGACAGAATCTTTTCGTTGAAACTTCTGGATCTCTTATATATCGCTCAACTGATAATGGTGACACTTGGAAAAAAGTGAATGAAGGCTTTTCTGTGGATAAGATGGACGTCTTGGCAATTTTTGGCGATTATCTTTATGCTGGATTTAACTCCGATGGATTATATCGTTCTACAGATAGCGGTATGACATGGAGTAAAATGGACTCCGGATTAAAATCCCATAACATTTATACCTTCATAGCATCCGGAACAAATCTTTTTATAGGAACAGCTAGTGGCGTATTTCGGTCGATTGATAGCGGGATGAGTTGGACTGAAATGGATGCTGGAATAACGGATCGTACAATTATCTCTTGTGCAGTTTCCGGTACGAATTTGTTTATTAGTGGCGGTCAAGCTGGCGTATTTCGATCTATTGATAATGGCTTACATTGGGTTCACACTGATTTGATGCATGTTACACATTCGTTTGCAGTTTCTGGAGTAGATGTATTGGCTGGGACTGAAAGTTATGGTGTATATCTTTCCGTCGATGGACTACATTGGACTCAGGTGAATGATGGCTTACCAAATAAAGTTCTTTCCTATGTTCTTCCATTTATTATTTATAGAGATACAGTATTTGCTTCAACTTCTCAAGGATACTGGAAACGCCCACTCTCCGAAATGATCCGATCATCCGTCCTTTCATATAATCATCCCACTCAATCTCATCTCAATCAAAATTATCCCAACCCCTTCTCCGCCTCCACAACCATCCTCTTCGATCTTCCCGAGCGGACGTTCGTCTCGCTGAAAGTTTATGATATTACCGGACGGGAAGTTACAGTGCTGGCGAATGAAATGCTGGATGCCGGTTCGTACACGAGGAAATTCAATGCCGATGCATTGCCAAGCGGAACATACATCTGCCGGCTTAAGGCAGGCGTATATACCCAGATGAGAACGCTCTTTCTCCTGCGGTGAAAAAACAGTAAGTCATTCTGAGCAGCAGACGAAGCATTTGGGCAAAGAAATTACTCCGCTTCGCCCAGAATGATCTTACATTTTCTTGAAAATAAAGCGCAGCAAATCCCCGTCAATTTTCATTGACTCTCGTTAGGTTCAAAAAAGCAATTGATCTTATGCCGGATTAAACGCGAACCGGGAAAGGATCACGCCGCCCGTTTTGTGATTCAGGCAATAGATGATCCAATTCTTGCCATCGGCTGATGGCGATGAACATCCGCCCATAAGATGCGAGGTACCGCAATACTGGCAGTATTCTATGGTTTCGATCTCTTCACGGATTCTTTCGGCAACTAATTCTTCTTTCTTTGTGGATTTTTCCATAAAACTGGCAAAATAGTTTGTTGATAAAATATAGAATTACTAATGTATTACAAATATAATACATTTTTTCTAAAATGATACTCGTATTTTCAAGAAAAAATAAGAATGTCTTATTTTGGGAAATTATGGGTAGATATTCAATGGTTTTCATAGTATAAATTAAGAGGCGGCATTTCTGCCACCTCTTAATTTTATGCTTTGTAGGAACGCGATATATCGCGTCTCTACCGTAGAATTACCAGCGTTTTCCACCACCGCCGCCTGATCCACCTGAGGATCCGCCGCGATAGCCACCGCCGCCGCCTGAGCCGCCGCGATAACCGCCGCCGCCGCCACTGGAGCGCTGCTCCATCGGACGAGCGACATTCACCGTCAGAGTGCGTCCGCCGAGATCGGCTTCGTGCAACTCGGCGATCGCCTTTTTAGCTGCCGCATCGTCGTTCATTTCGACAAAGCCGAAGCCTTTGCTGCGACCGGTGTCGCGATCGGTGATTACTTTCGAGCTAGCGATTTCGCCGTACTCGGCAAACATTTGGGAAAGTTGGCTGTCATCCGCTTCATACGGAAGTCCGCCTACATAGATTTTAGTCATTGTATTGATTAATTATTTATATTGATGTTACGCTTTACGCGCTGCGCTTTGAAGATACCTGCCTCGACCAGGCAGGAGATGGGGACCGAAAACGGTGACCTAAAACCTGAATGCGAAACCAAGAAACCTAAGAAACACAAGCTGAAAGCTTGAATTCGGGTACTATAACCACACGCCGGAAACATTAGTTCGCCCCGATTGTCATTCCCGTGAAAACGGGAATCCACTCTCTTTGTCATTCCCACGAAAGTTGGAAACCAGTGAAAAGACTCCGGATTCACGTTTTCACTGGAACGTCAAAATGAACCACTACCCTAATCCTCTTTTGCGATGTTTTAGAAGCCCTTTCGGTTACAAAAATGCGTATTTTCCGTAACTAATGATTGTGAAAAGGCATTTCATAATAATTCTTTTTTTAACTCTCTCCGGCTCGCTTCATGCCCAGCCGGGGGCGATGGATGATCGTATTTTTTCCCAGCAATATACTATTGCGCGGGTTTATGAAGAGTCGCGGGATTTTACGAATGCGCTCCGGATCTATGAGGCTCTCCATAAAGCGCGTCCTAATGTGCCGGATCTATCCGAGAGTCTATTCCGCGTTCTCTATTATCTGAAGCGCTACGGCGAAGCCGATACTCTCGTCACCGAACGCATTGCCAAAGAAAAACCAAATTTCGATCTGTATTTGAATCTGGCTCGTGTTCGCTCTAAACTTAATAAAAAATCCGACGCGCTCGAAGCATTCGATAAGGCTCTGAAAACGCCATCAGTTTATGGAAATTTTTCTGCTGTTAATATGGTGGAGCAGACGATGGTCGAGATGGGGTATCAGGAAGATGCGCTTGCCATGCTTATTCAGCAGCGAAAAAGTGCCGAAGATCCTGGGCAATTTACCGATCAGATCGCAAGCCTCTATTTCAAACTCAGTAAATTTGATGATGGCGCCAAAGAATATCTTTCAATGCTGAAAGAAAACGAACAGTCGCTTTCCTTAGTCGAGCAGCGCATCGCATTCTTTACCGCTGATACCACTGTGCGTCGGATGGTCATCCGCACCGTTACTTCACATATCGATATTGAAGCAGCGACGCCTGCCGAACTTCGCCTCATGGGCTGGTGCGATGGCGAATTAAAAAATTACCGCGAGGCGCTGCAAATTTATTTGAAACTCGATAATCTCGGAGTCCAATCGTCATCGAAAAGCGCCGGCGGATACGAACTCTATAATTTTGCCGAGCGCGTCCGGCGCGAAGGCGCCTATGACGTCGCTTTGCTTGCCTATACCGAAGCGATAAAGCGCTTCCATGAAGGCGCAGGAAACGATCCCCAGCGCAGAGGTTTTGTCGCAATGGCAGAGCTGGGATCGCTCGAAACGAAAGAATCCTATTTCAGCACAGTGCCGGATATTCCGAAAGATTCGATAAAACAACTTGTCACGAGTTATCAAACTTTTGCCGCAGGGCAGCCGAATGAACTTGCCTTCGATGCTTTGCTTCATGCCGGAGATCTGGCATTTCACAAGCTTCGCAATTTCTCTCTGGCACAGTCGCTGTATGAAAATCTTTTATCTCGCACACAATCATATAGCGAGCGAACCCGCGAGGCGGAATTTGCACTCGAAGAAATCGCTCTTGCGCAATCGGATGTAAATTCTGCGCTTTCGAGGTTGGGTAATATCTCGGAAGCTATTTCCAAACGGAAGCACCTGGATGATGAAGAAACAAAAAAGCGAATATTATTCGAGCGCGCGAGAATAGATTTTTATAATGCCGCTTTCGATACAGCTTTGGTGAAACTCGATACCATCATTGCCGATCCTAATAGTGATTACGCTAATGATGCAATTGCATTGCGTTCGATCATTCAAGAAAACAAAAGCAATTCCGCAGCATTAAAATTATTTGTTACAGCAGAACTCACATCGCTTGGGAGCGACCAGAATGCAGCCTTAGCTGCCTACAAATCCATTCCAGTAATATATCCGACAGCCTCGATCAATGATGAATCCATTTTGCGGGCAGTGGAAATTTTAGTTCAATTAAAGAAACCGATAGAAGCAATTGCAATGCTTGATTCGATGCAGATTACAATGACAAAAAGTTCTTTGCTAGATCGGGCGGCATTCCGCGAAGCTGAAATTACCGAACAGGTCATTAAAAATAAAGCAAAAGCGCTGAGAATGTATGAAGATTTTCTGGAGCGCTATCCTAAATCTTCGTTCACGACGGAAACCCGGAAAAGGGCAAGAACGTTAAGGGGCGATACATTCTAAAACTTCCCGGCACCGCTCTTGGGTTATCTCACTTTTTCCGTATCTTTGTAATAAGTATTCAACACACTCTCAAAATTATTTCGCCGACGCTATCATGGCAAATGAAGTAAAAAAACAACCGGAGCAGGCGCCTGAGCTTGGCTATGGGACGCGTGCGAGCAAGGGGCATCAGCGGCTGGTGAATCCCGATGGCTCGTTTAATGTCCGCAAGCGCGGTAACCGGAAGCTCTCGATTTCCGATGTGTATCATATTCTGATCTCCCTCGGCTGGTGGAAATTCTTTGCGATTCTGACCGCCGCATTTATCCTCATCAATTTTCTTTTTGCTTCGGTGTATTATTTGATCGGTCCGGAATATTTATCGGGCATTATCGGCAATTCGTCTATAGATAAATTCTGGGAAAGTTTTTTTTTCAGTTCGCAGACGCTGACGACTCTGGGTTACGGGCGCGTCAGTCCGGTCGGATTTTGGTCGAGCGCCGTTGCCGCAATCGAATCGGCAATCGGATTATTAGGCTTTGCGCTTTCGACGAGTTTGCTCTGGGGAAGGTTTTCGCGCCCGACATCTAAAATACTCTTTTCGGAAAAAGCCCTCATTGCTCCCTATCGCGGCGGCAGAGGACTGATGGTTCGTCTTGTCAATAGCGGGCGCTCACGCCTTATCGAAACCGAAGCGGATGTCACCATGGCGCGTACGGAAAAAATCGACGGCAAGGAGCAGAGAAGATTCTATCGGTTAAAGCTCGAAATAACGCGAGTCAGCGTATTGCCGATGAGCTGGACGCTTGTTCATCCCATCGATGAAGAAAGCCCGCTTGCGGGGCATTCACAAAATGAGATCGACTTGGAAGAAACAGAAGTGCTTATCGTACTGAAAGCGTTCGACGAGACATATTCCCAGACCGTCTATTCGCGCACGTCCTATAAATCCGAGCAGATCGTCTGCGGCGCAAAATTCCTGCCGATGATCGAGGAAGACCCCGACGGCGTCGTGCTCGATCTGGATAAGCTGAATAATTTTGAACGGGCAGAGTTGCCGAAGGAAATTAACAAATGACATTTGCCCTCATTGTAGTGCGATTTTTCTAAGAAAATCCACTCGCATACGATCTCTTGTATATCTGGCATCTCTTATTTATAAAACCATTTACGATTATGAGCGGCTTCCTGTATTTTATCGCAGTTATCCTTATCATTGTCTGGGCTATCGGCTTTATCGGCTATGGCGCCGGATGGCTGATACATGTTCTTTTAGTGATCGCAGTGATCGCAATACTGCTGCGCTTGATCGGCGGACGTCCGGTTGTGTAAAAAAACACGCTGAAAATAATTACGACCGAGCAATTGTTATAGCGCTGCCTTTTGGCACGGATACTATTGCTTAATGAAAAAAGAAAACTGGTTTGGCGAAACGGTAGATATTGACGGCGTAAATCTCTATTACGAAATTCATGGGAACGGCGAGCCGCTGCTTTGTTTGCATAATTTTAGTCAGAATTCTCGCATCAGGTTCACCTCCCTGCTTCCCGTTCTCACAAAAAAATATCGGTGCTATTTGATCGATCTCCGAGGGCATGGGCGTTCGGATAATCCGGGAAATATATGGACGAAAGAACAATTCTCGCGCGATATTATCGGTTTCTGCGATGAACTGAAAATCGATTCTGCTTTTTTTCTTGCCGCAAGTTCCGGCGCAATGACGACGCTTCGGATTGCCAGGTACGCGCCGAAACTGATACGGGCAATGGTTCTCGATTCCGGAACGTATACTATTCCCCGGAGTGCGCAAATATATTATAAATCTCCGGAATCGCTCAGTCCGAAATTAAAAGAATATTACAAAAAAGCAAATGAGATTTACGGACCCGATTATTGGCATGAAATGGCGCAGGCATTCTATAATTACCGCCTGCCTGGATGCGACGTGAATATTCCGCTGGATTGGTTGAAAGAAATTTCCACTCCTACGCTGCTCATCCATGGCGATAGGGATATTTTTTTTCCGGTCGATATTGCCGCCGATATGAAACTTGCGATCCCTGAGTCCGAATTAGCGGTGTTCCCGCATACCCAGCATATCGTGATGGAGTTTTATCCGGAGCGGGTTGCGGAGATGGCAGTTGAGTTTTTTGAGAAGCAATAAAAAAAAGACGCGATAATATCGCGTCTCTAACGTAAGTTGAAAAATTTATTTTGTCTTCGCGCCCGGTGAAAAGAGATAACTCAAGCCGATCTGAACTGTAGGGATCGGGCTTGAGGTAACATAATCGTACGTGGGCGGACTGGCGTTATTTGTAGTTTGTCCTACTGTCAGGAAAGGATCTTTAATTGCATTGCTTAAAGGATAGGATGCCTGGATAATAAAATAGAGGTTGCCGAAATCATTTTCCACGATCGGAAGCAGACCTTCCGCTCGAATATCGATCACCGTTTCCATGTGATCTTTTGTAAAAAAAGTAGGGCTGCTGGGGAGAATGCCACCTGTCGGATAATTCGCATTGTTACTTACCGATGCAAACGAAGAACTTGCCGGTATCCCGACATTAATTCCAAGTAGAAAACTTTTGAAACGGACACTCGGCTGAATAGAAAGATAGTTCAACGTAATCGTCTCATTTGGATCGGTAAAGTTTTGGATTTTAAAGAACATTCCGCGCGATTCATATCCAAGTCCAAGCGCGAAGCCGATGTCGCGATTCGCGGCATACGTGCCCAAAATGCCTGCGGTGTAAGCAACACGAATATCGGTTTTGGATCCGGTGGGGACAGTGCCATTGAAAACACATGCTCCGCCGGTGACAAGTGGTCCGACTTCATACATTTTATATGGCAGCGTATCCTCTGCCTGCACTTGAGCGGCAGCAGAGCCGGCAATACAAAAAAGAGCAACGAAAGAGTAGATGTAGCGTTTCATTTTAATATAAAAAATAATGTAGAATACCTCGTAACTTATACAAATATAAGCACAAAAAGCGGGCTTATGCATCAATTGTAATAATTCCGCTTTTGCCGCGGACTGCGCTGCCTTCTAAAGAAAGAGTATGAACATGCCCGGTTTCATCTGCCGTGAAGTTAACTTTCACGAATTCACCGCTTTGGGTTTTCAGCCTGATTGGTAAATTTTTGATTTTTTTTAATCCGTAAGCGGCAATTGCTGTTGCCATGCAGCCTGTTCCGCAGGCAAGCGTCTCGCCCTCGACGCCGCGCTCAAAGGTGCGGATGCGGATATATTCGGCATTTTCGTCGCTCATGATCTGCGCAAAATTTGCATTGACGCCAAGCGGCTCGAAATCTTTATGATTGCGGACAAGAGGACCGTATTTATTAATATCAAGGTCTTCAATATCTGCCGATTCTAGTGGCGAGGTCGTCCCTGAGTTATCGAGAAAAATTACACCATGCTGCGAACCGAGATCCACACAACTACAACTGGCAAAATCTCCGCCGATAGAAAGCTTGAATTTCAGTTTTATTTTTTTCGGGTCGTTATAATAGACACGCAAGGACGACCTGCCGATCGCCGCAACGGATTCTGCTCTTACTAATTCGCCCAACACTTCAAAATTCGTGTTAGGGGATTCGATGACTCCGAAATCCATCGCTGCCTGAACGGCGCAGCGCGCGCCGTTACCGCAGAGAGCGCCGAAACTGCCATCGGGATTATAAAAATTCATCATAAACGGAGCCTTGCCGCTCCGCCCAAGAACGATCATGCCATCGGAACCGATAGGTCCTTTTCTATTGGAAACCGTCTGTGCCAATGCCTTCAATTTTACCTTCCCGAAAACGGTTGGATTATTGAAGGCGTCGATAATAACGAATTCGTTGCCCGCGCCGGAATAAAGTGTGAATGGAATTTGTGGCATTATTACAGTAAAACAGTTTGCCGTTCCTGCTCGTGCCGAATCTCTTTGTGTTAATCTGAACTATACTTAAGTCTTTATATACCCTCGTTCCTTCAAACCTTGCTTTCCCTTATATCCTTTGAAGTAATCGATAATGCCATATAAAATTGCTTTTGTGTTGCGGAAATTCCCAAACCGGATAAGAGTCAGAAAATAATAGGTAATATAGAGAGGATAAAAAAGTTGCCGCCGGACTTTCAGCCATCCATGAAAATGCCGGTGAGCGAAAATAAAAGAATTCCGCATCTGCATATACAGATAAAATTGGGTTTCTCCCCTGCCGAACGGACCGCTCCGAAAGTTATGATCGATAATGCTTTTTGGCTCATACCAGCATTCATACCCCTTTTCTTTTGCCCTCAGGCACCAGTCGGATTCTTCCCAATAAATAAAATATTCTTCGTCAAGCCCGCCGATAAGTTTTATGACTTCGCCATTCATCAACATAAGGCAGCCTGAGGCATACACCGTTTTCATGGGGATATCGAATTGCCCATTGTCTACTTCGAGAACGCCGATATGATGATACCCGGTATGCCATTTCTGATAGACGCCGGCATACCAGATAATTTTTTTTCTTCCTGCGACGCGTTCAGGATAATAATAAATCTTGCCGCTCACTGCTGCGACGTTTTTTTCTTTCAGCAATCGCTCGGTAAGCGGCTCGAGAAAATTCGGCGTAATAATGGTATCATTGTTCAGAAGCAGCACATGCTTGCATTCATGTTCCATCGCATGTTTGATCCCTATATTATTTCCGCCGCTGAAGCCATAATTTATTTCGGAACGGATATGCGTTGCTTCAGGAAATTCTTTTTTTAGAATATTGCCTGTTCCATCGATAGAACCGTTATCAACAACGATAACCTCGGTATTGGGATAGGTCATTGTTCGCAGTGACTGCAGACACAGCGATGTATCATCGTAAGAATTCAAATGCACGAGCACGATGCCGATGCGGGGATAATCCATTTCTTATCCGAGCCTTTCCAGAATATCGACTGCCATCTGATACTTTTTGAATGGCGGCATGAGATAGACTCCGTCAACAAGCGATTTCGCATCGCGTAAAAACTCGACGCAAATATCTACTCCTTCGGCGCTTTGTTCTTCCGTCGTCCGGCATTTTGCGATACGGTCATGTATCCATTGCGGAATATTCATGCCGGGCACTTCATAGTGCAAAAATTCCGCATGACGCACACTGCGAAGCGGCAGAATGCCGAGCATGAGTTTGCAATTTTTTTTGAATGGTTTTAATAATTCAATCCATCGTTCGAGTACCGGCATCTCGAAAACCGGCTGCGTGAACATCACTTCGCAGCCTTCGTTAATTTTTTGTTCCATACGCCGAATCTCGCGCTCCATGTCATCAGCCACAGGGTTCGATCCACAGGCAATCAAAAAATGCGTTGCACGGGATGTACCGTCGGTAATTGGATTGCCCATAAGGTCGCGTCCTTCATTCATCGAATGGAGTGTGCGAATAAGCCCGATCGCATCGATATCATAGACACTTGTTGCATACGGATAATCGCCGATCTGTGCCGGGTCTCCGGTTACGGCAAGAATATTTCTGACGCCCATCAGCTCCGCCCCGAGCAGCTCCGATTGTAAGCCGACCATATTTCTATCGCGGCAGGCAAGATGGGATATCACTTCAATGCCGCAATTATCCTGCACATGTTTTGCAAGAGTCAGCGAACTGACACGGAGCCGTGCCCTCGCGCCATCGGAGATATTCACGGCATCCAGACCATGTTTTGCCAAAAATGTTGCGCCTTCAGTAACGCTGGACATATCCAATCCGCGCGGAATATCCAATTCGACGGTCGCTAAAAACTTTTTGCCAAGATTTTTTTTGAAATGCGAAAAAAGCTCTTGATTCTGGACGCCGCCCGTTTTTTCTTGTTTGACTTTTATTGCTTCGAGCCGTATCTCTCCGACCCGCACTCCATGAACCGATTCGGCAATCATCTTCACATGCTTAGCAGTTGCCCCGCCGGAAGCGCCGATAATGCCCACACCTATTTCGACCAACTTTTTCGCGCTTTCGCCTATGTACTCCGGAGTTGCATTATAAAAAGCCCTGCCATCTACAAGCGTCGGAATACCAATATCAGGCTGCGCTGAAAGTGGAATACCTGGAAGAGCGAAGGATTTTACGATGCCGATCATTCGCTGGGGACCCACCGTACCGTTGGTGCCGATAACATCCACTCCCAGTTCGCGAAGCCGTTCGGCAATTTTTCTTGCATAATCCGTTGCAAGCAAAGCGCCATCTTCGGGAAAAGTCTTCTGAGCAATGATCGGTAAATGCGGAGCAATTTTTTTTGCTGCCTCAATTGCCAGCTCAAGCTCGGCAAGTTCGATAAAACTTTTTAAGATAAGGACGTCCGGTCCGCCATCGGCAAGTGCGCCGATCTGCTCTTCAAATGATTGTAAGACAGCATCCGGCTTTGAAGGACCGAGCGGCGAAAGATATTTGCCGACCGGACCGACTGCCGCAGCAATAAGTAATCCTTTTTCTCCGGCAACACTTCGGGCAAGCCAAACTCCTTTGCGATTGATCTCATATGCCTTCTCCCGCAGACCGAATCGTCCCAAAGCAAGAGGACTTGCATGTTCGGTATTCGTCTGCAATAATTCTGCTCCGGCATCGGCAAATTCATGGTGCGCATGCTCAACGGCGACCGGCTGCGTCAGATTATAATTTTCTATTGGATGATCGTGATATCCAAGTTGGGCGAGGGCGACTTCCATCGACCCGTCGGTAACGATGGGCTTTTCTTTCAGGGTCTGAAGTCGTTCGTGAAATCTATTCAATATTGGGGATTTAATTTTTTGATGCAGCGTTAATAATTGCCATGAATGCCTTTGCATCGAGTGACGCACCGCCGATAAGCCCGCCATCAATATCAGGTTGCGCCAAAAGCTCTGCTGCATTTGCCGCATTCATGCTGCCGCCATATAGAATGATTATTTGCAATGCAATGGTTTCATCGTAGAGTTTTAAAATTTCTGACCGTATGTAGGAATGGGCATTTTGTGCTATTTCGGGTGTTGCCGTTCTGCCCGTTCCGATAGCCCAAGCGGGTTCGTAAGCAATAGTAAGAATTTTCATTTGCGCAGGAGTAATTCCGCGCAAACCTTCAGTTATTTGATGCAGAAGCACTTCATACGTTTGTGCAAGCTCGCGTTCTTCATGCGTTTCCCCAATGCAAAGAATAGGTTTGAGTCCGGCAGCAAGTGCGGACTGGATCTTTCTATTAATAAAATCATTGCTCTCGTTAAATAGCGTTCGCCGTTCCGAATGCCCGAGAATCACATATGTGCATCCGGATTCCGATAGCATCCGCGCCGAAACCTCTCCCGTGAAAGCGCCTTTGGTTTCCGAGTGACAATTCTGTGCCCCAACGGCAACTTGTATACCTCGTCCGCTTAATTTATCGAGCGCTAAAGCAACCGAGGTAAACGGGGGACAAACGGCAATTTCAACGCTGCGATATTTTTCATCCCAAAGCGCGACAAGCCCGCCCACGAGTGCGCTCGTTTCTTCAATCGTGCCGTTCATTTTCCAGTTGCCGCAAATAAATGTTCTTCTTTTCATTGAAAGATAAGAGTAGTTCAACATGAAAGCTCCTGTTCGCTCGAGAATAATCTTCTTAAGGATAGGGCACTATCGTATCATTCTTTCAAGTGCCGAAATGAATGCATCGATCTCTTCGAACTTCGTAAGCCGTGAAAAAGAAATCCTCACCGATTTCGATGCAATATCCGCGCCTTTGCCCATAGCAAGCAGAACATGCGATGGCTGAATGCTGCCTGATGTACAAGCAGAACCATTACTCAGGGCGATTCCTTCCAGATCGAATCGAATGAGTAATGCCTCCCCATCGAGACGCGAAAGAACTTCCCGAGTGAAAGAAATATTAATAATTCCATCGACTGCCCCCTCATCCAAAGGCGAATTAAAAATTACTTCGGGGAAAGCCGAGAGTTTTTTAATGGCGTATACGCGAAGTTCACGAAGATGTTTTTTATGTGTATTCCGATGAAGCTGCATTTGGTGTATTGCCTCGCCAAACCCGACAGCAAGTGCAACAGGCTCCGTTCCGCCGCGGCGATTGCGTTCCTGGGCACCCCCATGATGCAGCGGTTCGAGTTTTATTCCACGACGAATGTATAGCGCGCCTATACCTTTCGGTCCATGAATTTTATGAGCGGAAAGCGAGAGAAGATCTATGTCAAGCTCTTTCACATCGATATAAATTTTCCCGAGTGCTTGTATGGCATCCGAGTGGATTAAAATTTCGGAAGATTCGCTGCGAAGAATTTCTGTAATCTTTTTTACCGGATTAATGGTCCCAACTTCATTATTAACGAGCATCAATGAAGCAAGGGTGACATTTTTTGGGGTGAGCGAGGGGGGATTCATTCTCGCAAATTCATCAACTTCAATACGGTAAACTTTTACGCCAAGAGATTCCAGAAAAGAAACCGGTTCGAGAACGGCATGATGCTCGGCTTGGGAAATCGCTATGGATAATTCTTCGAAGCGTTTGCCGCCTTTCAATGCGGCGAAAATGGCGCCTTTTATTGCATGGTTATTTGCTTCTGTTCCGCCGGAAGTAAAGACAATTTCCGAAGGATCGGCTCCGATTGCCGATGCAACAAGTGCCCGCGCATCTTCTAATGCAATGCGCGCCGATCTTCCGAGCGCATAAATGCTTGAAGCATTACCATATTCGCCTGAAAGATATGGCTGCATCGCCTCGCGAACAAGCGGGTCGAGCGGAGTGGTGGCGCTGTTATCGAGATAAATCAATGTAGTTAGTAGGGCAAGCGTCCTCGCTTGCAAGCGAGGACGCTTGCCCTACTGCATTAATTCCAACTGCCGCTTTAATTCATTGACGCGATTAGCAAAAGCGGAATCGTTGCGCATGTCATCGAGGATTGTCTGTTGGGCATGGATAACTGTAGAATGATCTCTGCCGCCGAAATGGAGACCGATGGTATTGAGCGTGCTTGCCGTCAGTTCTTTGCAGAGGTACATGGCAACCTGGCGGGCAACGACAACTTCCTGCTTTCTGGTTTTATCACGAAGAAGTTGCTCTTCGATACTGAAAAATTTTGCCGTGTATTTCTGAATTGTCTCCACCGATAATACCGGCGCCGAACGTCGCGCCACTTTGCGTAGCACCTCCCTTGCAAGCTCTACACTCGGCTCCTTGCTCTCGAGAGAAATGGTCGCTTCGAGCGAAATGAGACAGCCCTCAAGCTCGCGGATATTCGTCGTTACATTCGATGCGATGAATTCCAGCACCTCGTCGGGTATTTCTTCGAAGCCGTCGCGTTTTGCCTTTTCACGCAGAATAGCTATTCGTGTCTCGAGATCGGGAATGCCGATATCGGCTGTCAGCCCCCATTGCAACCGGTTCAGGAGCCGATCATCGATATCCTTCAATTCTTTCGGCGGACGGTCGCAGGTTAGAATAATCTGCTTCCCATTATCGCGCAACTCGTTAAAGGTATGGAAGAAAGAATCCTGTGTTCGTTCTTTGCCTGCGAAAAATTGCACGTCGTCGATAATGAGCAGATCGATAGAACGATAAAGATTATTGAAATCATTGATGCGATCGGATTGCACGGCGTCGACGAATTCTTTCGTGAAGCGTTCGCTCGATGTATAGAGAACGCGCAATTCCGGAAATTTTTCAAGCGAGGCATTTCCGATTGCCTGAATCAAATGTGTCTTGCCAAGACCGACATTGCCATAAATAACAAGCGGATTATAGCGAGTGCCGCCGGGATTATTAGCGACGGCCTTCGAAGCGGCAGACGCAAGTTTATTCGCCTCGCCCGTGATGAAAGTCTCGAATGTATAATTGGGATTGATATTTGAATCAACCGGTGGCTTTGGAGCCATCTGGATGATTTTCGGGGTAGAGCGGTTTTCCCGCACCGGTGCGACCGGGATTTCGATGCGGTTCGATACCAGAACCTGGGGCGGCTGAGAAACCGCAGCCGGAATTGCTGCCGGTTCAAGCAGTGTTTCGACGCCTTCGACTTCTGCCGCATGTTCGAATGCAAAGCCCGCTCCTTGACCAAGAAGATCATTCAGCGCAGAATTAATCATCTCCTCGTAATGCTGCAAAATCCATTCGGAAATAAATCCGCTCGGAGCGAGCAGCGTAAGGGTAGTTCCTTCAAGTGCTTTTGGCACAAGCGGTTCGAACCATGTCGTAAAACTTTGGGGAGAAATCTTCACGCGAATCGTCTCCATGGCGCGTTGCCAAATGGCAATTGCGGCCGCACGAAGATCATCGCGGGGGATTTCCCCGAACTTGGTCTGACCCGGGATTACCCCGCCCGTTGCTAAAGACATTTCAAAAGTATTTTCACTCGGCGAAACGCTCGAGGGTTTTCGCTGCTTACGTTCTTGTTCGATTAACACGCGTTCTTTCAGATTTAAAAAGAATTCCGATGATAAGAGTTCACCTTCGGTGTAAAAGTTTTATTGTTTAAATTTCAGTTTTGTGGAACAGAAACTTACTAAGGATCAAATCAAATAATTGCCACAAAAAAAATAATAGTCCAACTTCTTCAAAAAAACAATATCAAAAAGTAATACACACCCTAACACTATGACGAAAAAGCTTTGCAAAAGTTATCCACATTCAACAAACAGATTCGCACATCATTCCCCGTTTACTATATTACGAATTTTTTTTTCTTTGCTCACAAAAAGTGAAATTTTTTTATTCTGTGTGTCATTTTGAACGGAGCCTAAAATTGCGAAGCAATTTTAGGCGTAGTGAAGAATCCCGTCAATAATAGAGAACTATTTACTTTCTGTCGCTATTGACGGGATTCTTCGCTCCGCTCAGAATGACACATTAATCCCCTTACTCAACGATCCTAAAATTATTTTTTTCGATGCGTCGGTCGTCTTCGGAAGATGAATATACTCACCATCCAAAAAACTTTTCGCGAACCACGCAAACGCAAGCGCTTCTTTCGCTTGCGATGGAATTCCGATTTCATCTGAAGTCCGGAATCCAATATCCGGCAAAAGTTTTTTTATTCTTTCACACAGAAAATTATTTTTTACTCCACCGCCGGAAGCAATGATTTCTGTGGAATGGGATTTCAGATCTTTTTTCGGAAGAAAGCGCAATGCATCTGCAATTGTCCGGGCAGTCAATTCTGTTGCCGTTGCTATGATATCACTTGCCGATAAGTTTTTTTTCTCTGCCGATTTTTTGAACTTTGCGAGAAATTTTTCGCCAAATAGCTCCCTTCCCGTCGATTTGGGTGGGGATTGTCTAAAATATTGATTTGCAAGAAATTCCGATAACATATTATCGTTTATTTTCCCTTTTTTTGCAATCTTCCCGCCGGAATCGAATGGTTTATAAAAAAATTCATTTGTCAGTACATCAATGATCATATTCCCCGGACCGGTATCAAATGCAATTATGTCCTCCTCTCTACAACCGGCGGGAAGGAAAGTCATATTGGCAATGCCACCAATATTCAAAATAATCCTATTAGTAGAATTGCTTGCTAAGAAACAGTAATCGAACATTGGCATAAGTGGTGCGCCTTGACCGCCAATAGCCATATCGCCGCTTCGAAAATCGCTGACTACATCTATTCCCGTCAGTGCTGATAATGCCGGACCAGAGCCAAGTTGAAATGTTGCGCCCAGTTTCGGCAAATGCCGTATCGTCTGCCCATGTAATCCGATTGCGCGAATATCCTTCGCCTTAAGCTTCGCTTTTTTTAAAGCATTGTTTACCACTTTCGCATACTCATGCGCCAATGCAAAATGGCTGACGACAAGCAAATCAAGATTTACAATTTTCTTTGTTGCAAAATCAAACAGGTTTTTTTTTAAAGTGGGATATATCGGAGCAGAATATTCGGCTATAATTTTCGGAAATCCATCGAATCCGGCAATGACGAGATCGATTCCGTCCATGCTCGTGCCGGTCATAATACCGATATAAAGCTCTTTTTTCATTCCGAATCGGATGGAAATGAAGATGGAGGCTGCTCTTGTTGCAGTTCTGCCGGATTAGTACGATGGTTAGTCAGTTGAACAACGAGATAGAAAATTCCAGCAAGAATAACGTAAAGCGCAATTCGCACCAGCCACGAATCGCCCTTAATAAGCGCACGGATGCCGAAGGTTTTATCCTCCCTGCCGAACGATGAATAACGTTTACGCAGAAGTGCCATTATTTTCCTATTACCTGCCGCGCTATAACAATTTTCTGTATGTGCGACGTCCCCTCATATATCTGCAAGCCTTTAATATCGCGCAGATACCGCTCGACAGGATATTCATTCGAATACCCTCTTCCTCCATGAAGCAGCACAGCTTCATTTGCCGCTTTGACGGCTGCTTCGGTCGCATTGAGTTTTGCCATCGAGGTTTCGAGAGTACAAGGTAGACCTCGATCTTTTTTCCAGGCAGCGTCATAAATAAGAAAACGCGAAGCTTCGAGCGACGTTTTCATTTCGGCAATAATAGCCTGCACCATTTCGAAATCTCCGATTCGCGAACCGAATTGTTTGCGTTTTCTTGAGAAATCGACACAAGCATCGAGGCATGCTTCATGGACTCCGAGTGCGCCGGCAGCAACACCTAATCTTCCCTGATCGAGCGCGGACATCGCGACTTTAAAACCATTATTCTCGCCGCCTAAGACTCTATCAACGGGTACAAAACAATTTTTCAAGTGGAAATGCGCATGATCGCTGGCACGATGTCCGAGCTCTTTGCCAGGCATTCTCTTGCGAATGAATCCATCGGAATTCGTGTCAACAAGAAATGCTGTTATTCCTGAGTATTTCTTCGTCGTATCGACTGCCGGGAGTTTCGCAAAGATAATTGCAAGATCGGCACGTTCTCCATTAGTGATCCAGATCTTCTCGCCGCTCAGAATATATCCTTCTTTTGTTTTTTCGGCTTTCATTTCGATGCTTGCCGCATCGCTCCCGGCTTCAGGCTCAGTAAGACCATAGCAACCGATCTTTTTTGCACAAGCAAGTTTTGGGAGAAATTCTTTTTTTTGATCTTCGGAAGCCCATTGATTAATGCATTGCATGACAAGCGAGGAATGCACCGTCATAAATCCCCGAACGCTCGAACAGGCTTTGCCAAGCTCCGAATAGACAAGGGCAAGCGAAAGATGATCCATTCCGCTGCCGCCGAATTCCTTCGGTATCGCGCCGCCAAGCAAGCCGAGCGATGCCATCTCGTGTATGATTGATCGCGGAATCTTACCTTCTTCATCCATCTTCCGCGCCAACGGAGCAACGACATCCTGCGCGAATTCCTCCGCGATAGATTGCCACTGGCTTTGTTCGGATGAAAAAGTAAAATCCATTCTTATTCTAATGCGATATTGTAGATTGTAGGGCGACCGGCAGGTCGCCCTTTGGATTTATATCTAAAGCCAGGGCGACCTTGCCGGTCGCCCCTACGGAATGATTATTTTATCACTGCAATTCCCTCGATCTCTATTAGTGCATCGTCTTCAAAAAGCGAAGAAACTTCCACCAGCGTCATTGCCGGAAAATATTTCCCGAAATAGGATTGATAAATTTTACCGATCTCTTTCAGTTTTGCCGCGTATTCTTTTTTATTGCGGACATAAATCGTAAGCTTCACAATATCAGTCATCACGCCTCCGGCTCCGCTTAATGCAGCTTCGAGATTATGCAGAACTTGCTCGAATTGTTTTACGAGATCGCCTTTATGAATAATTTTCCCTGAAGCATCGGATGCTACTTGTCCGGCAAGATAGACGGTCTTACCGCCGGATGCAGCGATTGCATGGCTGAAGCCGATGGGTGGTGAGAGTTCTGGGGGGTTGATAATTTGATTCAATGTTTAAAATGCGGCTGAATTACTTCTCGGCTCTTCCATATTATCGAACTCAGGCACGAAGAGCAGATTATCGAATCTGCCGACGTTGGTTCTGAAGGCAACGCGCGATGTGCCGATCGGTCCGTTACGCTGCTTGCCGATGATGATCTCTGCCGTGCCTTCGGTCGGCTTGCCATCTTCGTATTGCTCGATGCCATACGTCTCCGGTCTGTAGATAAAGAGTACGAGATCGGCATCCTGCTCGATGGCTCCTGATTCGCGAAGATCCGAAAGCATCGGTCGTTTATCCGAGCGCGCTTCTAAGCTCCTGTTCAACTGGCTTAACGCAATTACCGGAATATTCAATTCTTTTGCTAACGCTTTGAGAGATCGCGAGATCGTAGAAATTTCTCGTTCGCGAGAATCCATGTGGCGTGAGA
>Ga0207100_1099_pt1 | contig 20230 bp, 12 predicted proteins | sample Alteio_BWMinHeat_82_FD_153520 | JGI IMG/M metagenome (GOLD analysis project Ga0207100, IMG submission 153520) | Enriched cells from forest soil in Barre Woods Harvard Forest LTER site, Petersham, Massachusetts, United States -... | ecosystem: Environmental > Terrestrial > Soil > Temperate forest >...
ATCATACTTATCATTGCGTCAGTAATAAATATTTTGAAAGCAAAAGAAAAGAGAGCGCATCTTTTGCTTCTTCCCTTTACTGCTTGCGCTATTATTATTTTGTCTGTTCTACTTATTACAACGATGCTCGTGAAAACGCAACTTACGGAATTGTCATTTGTATTGCTCGTGATTGCAGGAGTTTACTGGTCACAATTAGCACATGAACTTGCCCTTCTTGCCAAGCCTTATTTCGAAAGGAAAAACGTTCGGATAATTTTTACATCCGTCGTTCTTCTCTTATTTGCGGCAGGTATATACATTGCTCTCCCAACGATTAAAGCAAAGGAGCAATTACTTCAGGATGTTCGGGATGTTCGTACAAATGCTAACGATGCACTCCAATGGATCGGAGCGAATCTTCCACCCCAATCGGAAGTGCTCGTCGGCGGACCTCGATTATTCGGGTTGGGAAGCGCCGATGAAATGACTTCGAAAGATGACGAGTATAAACTCTATGCGCAATATACTTTTTTGCAAGGATATGTCCGTTCCTATTTCCATGCGCTCTCGCGCGCCGATCTCGCTCTCGGCTATCTCGATGATTCTGCAAAACTTTCTCAAACTATGGATTCATGCAGGACATCAGGAAACTATTATCTTTTCCTACAGACCGGTCTGGATGTCGATCGGTTTCATGGATTTATTACCGGCATACATCAGATCAACGACCACGATAGTCTTCTCGCGCGTTTTGCGAAAGGACCATATCCATCGGAAATTTGGAGATTGGGAAAATAATTAAAATGCCTGCCCGAATGCAAATTCGATATTGCATATATCAAAGAAACCTGTCCATTTACGTTGAAACAACCATACGCCGGTTGAATTCGGCGGGATAGCAAGATAGTGGTTCCGGTCTTTATTTAATGTCCCCTCAGGATAGGGATCATACAATTTAAATCCAAAATCAAGGCGAACCGCTCCAAAAAGAGTATTATATCTGATCCCGGTTCCGAGAGCAATGGCAAAATCTTTCGGAGCGATCGCGACATCTTTATCGAAGACGTTTCCTGCATCGATAAAGAGAGCGAGCCGTGTCGCGCTTAAGAATTGCTGCATAGCGGTTATTTCTGCCGGATAGTTAAAGAGCGCAACGCGCCATTCGAGATTTGTTTCGAATGCCTTATATCCTCCATAATACGGACGTCCCGAATCGGCATTATTCGATACGAGCAAGCTTCGCGCCGGCCACCCGCGCAGTGAATTTGTCCCCCCCCCAAAATACCGGTTTTCGATCAGAACATCACGATTAGATTCATCCGGATGCGTCAAAAAAATTTGTCCGTACAGCAAACGAAATCCCAAAACACTTCTGCCTTCGATCGTTCCGAGATTAATAAAAGTTTTGAATTGAGGCGTGAGCTTGCCATACGCGGCGCTTGGAAGTCCGGAGATATTGAAAATTGGTAATGCCCATTGAAACGATAACCCCATAAAAGAACCTCTCGATGGATTAAGCAGATCGTTCGTCCAATTAAACGTAAAGTCCGATGAAAGGATCGTATTGAATTGCTTCGGGAGAAGAGTCGTATCGATACGGATGCCAAGAGAAGTATCACGGTAATCGCGATTAACATATTGAAATGAACCTTTGGGCGTAATAGATACGGTCAAGAGAGACTCATGAAAAATAATATTCGGTCCCAAGCTTGCCACATAGGTCCGTTCGAAATACTGAAGTGTTGAGATATCGGAGTATTGATCGTTATACGTATAATTTCCCGAAAAAATAAGCGGGACATTTTTTGCAACGGAAGGAATGGTAAAATCACCGCCGATGTTTTCGCGATGTTGGGTCAACGGATATAACTGGTACGATACATGCAGGGTCAGATTATCCGCATCGTTAAAGATATTTCTATTGGTATAGGAAAGTTCGACGCCGGCGATGACCTGATTTTGAGCGCTGATTCCTAAATCGACACCCGGCAGAACTTCCTGCAATTGCCGCATTCGTAACGTGACAATAACCGGAAGCGCCATTCCATCCCGTAAGGAATCGGGGACGGCGGCGAAACTTGAAGTATCAAGAGAGATATTCTGATACTGGAATGTCCCCAGTCGTGACACATCGTGCATCGATTCCGAAAAATCGGAGCCTTTGTACCACGCGCCGGAATCAAGGTCAAGCTGTCTTCTGATGACGGTTTCTTGCACATAGCCAAGCGAAGAATAGGCGGTGTCATACATGATTTTTACTCTCCCGATACGAATGCGGGGACCAGTCTTGAACCTGAGCGAGATCGTTACGGACTTCCTAAGCGTATCCGGTTCGACAAGAGTGTAGGTGAGTAATGAAAAAGGATAGCCATTCTCTGCAAGGATTTGTTTTGCGCGGACTATCTCGAGTTGAAGAGCCAGTTTCGAATATTGTGAATGTTGTTTGATCCCGATATTGGCAGTTATTTTATCCTGCAAATCCATCGGCAGCCGCTCAAAACCTTCGAACGTAAAACCTTGTACTTTATATGACTTGCCCTCTTTGATTCGAAAAAAGACAGTGTCTTCAAGAATATATGGTACCTTTTTCGAAGGTGGAAGAAATGCGTTGCGCTCTTTTATCTTTTCGATCTCAGGACTTGGAGGTGCTTCATGTAATGTATCGGAAACATGGGCATCAAAATAACCCCGGTCACGGTAATAAGCAAATAGTTTTATTGTATCTTCGCCAAGAGTTGTTTCGTCAATGAACTGGCGCGGAGTGCCCCAGTCGGAGTTCACAGCATTAAGAAACCGCTCGAATCCACTCGAGGTTCGCGTAGCAATAATACTTTCGAGTTCGAGGGCGGAAATAGCGCTATCGCCCATAAATCGAATAGAGGCGACTTCCCTCTTTTCCATATTTGAAGGACGCTGCGCCCAAAGACCCGCTGGAAGAGAGCCAAGCAAAAGAGAGAGAGAGATGGCCTTCAGCAATCGTAACATAAATTACCGTACGAAGAAGAAACCCGCGGGCGAGGCTTTGCGCAGAAGGCTACAAAATCGTAAAGCGCTTCAATACTCGTTCAACTCGTCGTCATAGTAAAACTCGTCGGCTTCTGCGGAGTAATCCGGCCAGACCTCTTCGATTGACTCGAACTGTTCCTCTTCGTCCTCGATTTCCTGCAAATTTTTAATAACAGCAGACGGGGCGCCGATACGTTCGCAATAGTCAATCAGTTCGCCTTTGGTGGCAGGCCATGGCGCGTCTTCAAGATACTGGGCAAGTTCAGGTGTCCAAAGCATAAATATGGTTTATCGTTTCCTTAGTAAAATTCGTGAAAGAAAAAATAGAACTAATTTCCTCGTCTCTTAGGCATTTTTCGGGCATTTTGGTTCCGCAAAATTCCATTTTAGAAAAATTTTTTTTTCTCTATTAAAAAAACCTCTCCCGATTCTCCGGGAGAGGGTCGGGGTGAGGGTTCCGATATAAGTTTTAATCCCTCAATCTCGGATCGAGCGCATCGCGCAGACCGTCTCCGACGAGATTATAGCAGAGAACGGCGAGAAAAATCATGAAGCCGGGAAAAACTGCCAGCCACCAGGCAGAAATTTGTTCGCGAGCTTGATTGAGTACGCTTCCCCAGGTAACGATATCCGGCGGAACTCCGAAACCGAGATAAGAAAGACCGGCTTCCGTAAGGATTGCCCCGGCTATTCCGAACGCTGCCGTTACTAATATCGGCGCGAGAGAGTTGGGTAAAACGTGCCGGAAGATTACCCGGCGGTTCGATAGCCCCGCTGCCGTTGCTGCAGCAACATACTCCATGTTCCTGATCCGCAGAAATTCTCCGCGAGTAAAGCGCGCTATCCCAGGAGAACTGACAAAGCCGATTAGTCCCATCACGAGCCAAATGGAACCAGGAACGATTGCGGTGATCGTGAGGATCAGGAAAAGCGTTGGAAGGGTCATAATTACTTCGATGACAAAAGAAATACTTGTATCGATCCACCCGCCATAAAATCCTGCGATCGCTCCGAATATCACTCCGAGAAAAATGGCAATTGCCATCGAAAGAAATCCGATAGTCAGAGCAATACGCGAACCGTGAATAATCCCGGAGAGCACGTCCCGCCCAATATAATCCGTTCCAAGCAGGTGATCGCCGCCGGGCGGGGCAGTGTTATGGACAAGGTCTTGATTCTTATACCAATATTTGATAGGGGGCCAGATCGTCGAGCTCAGTTTTCCTTGAGCTTCGAGATCTTTCCAATCGGTATTGACGAGATCGTTCGTCCAGCTATCCAGACGAAGCCCGGTAAGATAATCTTTTACGATAGGAAAGTAAAGCGTACCGTTGTACTTCGCCATGATCGGCTTATCGTAGGCAAGAAAATCAGCAAAAATTGCGATGACGAAAAGAAAGATAACAACATAGAACGCAGCGAGGGCAATCTTATTTTTTTTATATTGATGGATGACCAGGCTAGCGAACGATTGATCGACGGCTTTGCGGGACTCGGTCCTCGCTTTATCTTCCTTCGCCTGCGCTTTGGCAGTCAATATTTCCTGATCTTTTGGCATACGTTTCTCGTTAAGCGGTTTTTCGTGAAAATGCGATCCGCGGATCGACAACGGAATAGAGAACATCGGCAATGAGAAGCCCCACAAGCGTGAGCACCGACGATAAGAAAAATTCTGCTAAGATGAGTGGAAAATCCCGGGCTATTAACGCCTGGAATGCAAGCTGCCCGACTCCGGGAATCGAGAAAATAACTTCTACAATAAGCGCCCCACCGACTAGCGCCGGCAGAATATAGGCGATAATCGTCACGATCGGAATCAGTGAATTCCTCAGGGCATGCTTATAGACTACCATTTTATTGGAAAGTCCTTTTGCCCGCGCCGTACGAATATAATCCTGCCGGATGACTTCCAGCATCGAACCGCGCAACTGGCGCGAAAGAAAGGAAAAACTTGAATAGGTAAGTACAGCGATCGGGAGTATTAAATGCCAAATATAATCCAGGGTTCGTGTCATCCAGGGATCATCCGGCGAAATATTCATCGAGTGCAGTCCGTTATTCGGAAACCAGGCTAAGAAATCCCCCCCGCCAAAAAAAATGATCGCCATGGTTGCGACCCAAAATCCCGGTAATGAATAGAGGATAAAAACCGTCACTGTGCTGATTTTATCAGTAAGAGTATCTTGATGCGTTGCAGAGTATATCCCTAAAGGAATTGCAATGAGATACGAAAGAAAAATTGAAATAATCGCAAGCAAAATAGTAATCGGAATTCGCTCCCATATTTTATCCATGACATTTCGGTTATCCTGAAAGGACTTGCCGAAATCGCCGCGAATAATATCTTTGAGCCAGAGGATATACTGATTATCGAAGCCGTTCAATTTGAACGTCCAACGCTCGGACATAGGTTTTAGCCTGCCTAAAGAATCTTTTTCGTCGGTGAGAATCGTCCAGAACCAGATCGGTTTATCGAGATGCCATTGAGCGCGGATTTGCTTAATATTATCCTCATTAAGCTGCTGGTTGCCGCGCATGGCACCTTCGCCGCCGATTCCGGCTTTCAACTCTGCCGGATCGCCGGGAGCGAGGTGAATGATTCCGAAGGCGATAAACGTAATAACGATCAGCTTCGGAATAAAAAGCAGTACCCGACGGATGATATATTGAATCATTCTTTTTTAAACTTCTATGAGATTATTCTTACAAAAATACGGCATTTATCATAGATACGGCTGCGGTTTCATCAAATATTCCTGTATATAATCCTTAACAGCCCGTTCTAATTCCATAAACGGCATTTTGTATCCCGATTTATGCAGTTTTGCCATCTCGGCTTCGGTGAAATATTGGTATGCAGGGCGTATGGATTCCGGCATCTCGATGTATTGTATGTTCTGTGCCTTCCCCATCGCAGCAAATAATGCACTTGCAAGATCATTCCAAGAGCGAGCCTTCCCGGTGCCGAGATTAAAAATTCCTTTTACATCGGGATTTTTAAATGCCCACATCAGAATATCAACACAATCTTTCACATAAACAAAATCCCGCAGGAATTCTCCGTCTTTATATTTCGGATTATTCGAACGAAAAAGGTTTAACGCGCCGGTTTCGGAAACCTGATGATATGCCTTATAGACAAGGCTTGCCATATCGCCCTTGTGATATTCATTCGGTCCGAAGACATTAAAAAATTTGAAGCCTGTGCAAGACGTATCGAACTCGTGCTGAATAAGCCATTGGTCGAACAGATGTTTCGAGAATCCATAAGGATTCAATGGACGATAGGAATTAATTTTCTTGTTGTCATCCGAAAACCCGTTCGAGCCATCGCCGTATGTCGAAGCACTGGAAGCATAGATAAACGGCTTATCATTCGCCAGGCACCACTTAGCAAGCGTTTTGCTGAACTCGAAATTATTCCGCATGAGATAATCCACATCCCGCACCGTCGTGGAAGTACATGCGCCAAGATGAAAGACTGCTTCCACATCCCCCCCCCTGATATGCTTTTCGAGATAAGCAAGGAATTGATCTTTGTGAATGTAATCCTTGAACTGCTTGCCGATGAGATTTTTCCATTTATCGGAGGAATCGAGCGAATCGACGATGAGAATATCGGAGTAGCCTTCGTCATTCAGCCGCTTCAAGAGCACGCTGCCGATAAACCCTGCGCCGCCGGTAAGAAGAATCATGGGGGTTAGCCGTTCGCTGATAGCTGATAGCTGGTAGTGAGAGTCTCTTTTCGGCCTGCACCAAGAGAAATAATATCGAGCGGCACATCTAACTCGCGCTCGATTGCGGATAGATATTTTTCGACATTCTCGGGGAGTTCATCGCGCTCAGTGATTCCTTCGAGATCGGATTTTTTCCATCCTTCGAACGATTCATAGATCGTGCGGATGGCATCCAATGTCTGTAAATTCGTCGTGAAATGCTCGAGTATTTTTCCGTCGGTTTTTCTCTCGTATTTCGTACAGAGTTTTATTTCGGGCAGGTCACTCAGAACATCCAGTTTTGTAAGAGCAACCGATTCAATACCATTAATCATAACGGCATATCGTACCGCAACGGCATCGAGCCAGCCGCAGCGGCGCGGGCGTCCGGTCGTCGCGCCGAATTCGCGACCCACTTTGCGAAGCTCGTCACCGGTCGAATCCAGAAGCTCTGTTGGGAAAGGTCCATTGCCAACGCGGGTAGAGTATGCTTTCACGACTCCTATAACCGTATCGATTGCGGTCGGCGGAATGCCAAGCCCGGTACAAGCTCCGCCGGCAGTCGGGCTGCTGGATGTAACATAGGGATATGTTCCGAAATCAATATCCAAAAGCGCGGCCTGCGCGCCTTCGAGTAAAATATCTTTGCCTTGGGCAATCGCTTTATTCAGAAGCAGCGATGTATCGGTGATATATGGATCCATCTCCTTATCGAAGACTTCATAATCTCTGATTATTTGGTCAACGTCACAGAATTCTTTGGAATCATAAAATTTAGAAAGAAGTTCGTTTTTCTCCGTAATATTTTGCCGTAGTTTTTCAGCAAGCGTTTTCCTATCGAGCAGATCGACGATACGAATCCCTTTCCGCGCAAATTTATCTTCGTACGCAGGTCCGATACCGCGCCCCGTTGTTCCGACCGCTTTACCATCTCCGCTTTTGCTCAAACGTTCTTCGCTTGCCTTATCGATTTGCTTATGATAGGGCATGATAAGATGAGCATTATAGGAAATGAAGAGCCTACCCTTGACTTCTACTCCGGCATCTTCGACCATTTTGATTTCATCGCGCAATGCGACAGGATCGATGACGACGCCGTTGCCGATAATGCACTGAACACCTGGATGGAAAATACCGCTTGGAATGAGATGGAGGACAAATTCGCGGCCGTCAGGAAGTTTGATGGTATGACCGGCATTCGCTCCGCCTTGATAGCGGGCTACGTACTCGCAATTCTCGGCAAGCAGATCGACGATCTTGCCCTTCCCTTCATCTCCCCATTGTGATCCGAGTACTATTGTTACCATTTACGTTTTGGTAGGCGCGGGGCTTTAGCCCGCTGTCTCAAAGAGCAATGCGCTCGCGGGCTAAAGCCCCGCGGCTACCGGCACTACTTCACTCCGAGGACCTCAGAGAGCTTTGTTAATTCCAAAAGGCTTTTGAATTGGGGGCTTGGCTCTTCGATGGCAAGCGCTGCGCCAATTGATTGCGCAGCTTCACGAGCGCCTAAAAGCATTCCGAGTCCGGAGCTATCGACAAATCCGACGGAGCGCATATTGATGACAACGTTCTTCACTGATCCGGCAGAAGTGATCTCCTCGCGAATGAGTTTTGCAAACTTCATCGCTTCCGCTCCGCCGGTAAGATCGCCATTCAGATCGACACGCAACAAGCCGCCTTCTTTTGTGATTTTCGAATTCATTTGGAATTACACCGTTGCCGGTACTTCTTTCGTTTTTGGTTTGCTCACTTGCCCAGCCAGCTTTTTATTGCGATGCAGCCAGTCATACGAAATCGCCGAGCCGACAAAGATCGATGAATACGTTCCGGTGATAACGCCAACAAGCATCGTAAAAGCAAATCCGCGAAGCACTTCTCCGCCCCAGATAAACAAGACAACAAGCGTAAGGAAAACGGTACCAGAGGTGATAATCGTTCGCGGCAATGTTTCGTTGATCGCGCGGTTCATGATCGTTTTCAAATCCTGCCCCTTATATTTTTTCTGATCTTCACGAATACGGTCATAAATAATAACCGTGTCATTTACGGAAAAACCTACGATCGTAAGAAACGCAGCAAGTAGTTGCGAATTCATTTCCAGATTCAGCCACGGCGCAATTCCATTAAAGATGACGGCAAACGCAAAAGCGACGAGCACATCATGCACGATCGCTATGACCGCTCCTGCAGCATAGACAATTTTAAATCGGAACGAGAGATAAATAAGAATAACGATACATGTAAAAATAACCGCTATGACAGCTTTTTGCTGAAGTTCCTTTCCGATCTTCGCACCGATATGCGTATTCTGCATCAGCGTTGCATTGTTGCCCGGAATGCCTTTGGCAATAGCATCCTGGACTTGCTTCGTCGTCTGTGCTCCGGCTTGAGCGCCTGCTGCACCTTCACGAACGCGAACCAGTACGCCCGATTCATCGGAGCCGTAATATTTTACTTCTGCCCCACGAAAGCCAGCTTTATCGAGCGCCGCACGAAGATCGTCGATCTTCACGACTTTATCGAACTTGAGTTGAACTTCCGTTCCGCCGGCGAAGTCGATACCGAATTCCACGCCGCGCAACAGAGCCCAGACTATTCCGGCAACGGTAATAAAAATGGAAACGCCATACCATAAACGGCGCTTGCCGATGAAATCAATATTTGTTTTGCGAAAAAAATGCATTTGTATAAACTATTAAAATTATGAAATAGTGGGGCGGACTCTTAGTCCGCCAGCACTTAGACGGGCGGACTAAGAGTCCGCCCCACTAAAAAAATTATCCAAACTTAATCGCTGCCGGCGCTCTCTCTAAAAGAATATCGAAAATAATTCTCGTGATGACAATCGCTGTGAAAAGCGACGCCGCAATACCGATCATGAGCGTTACGGCAAATCCCTGCACCGTTCCGGTTCCGAATGAATATAGAATAACTCCGGAGAAAAATGCTGTTAAATGCCCGTCGAAGATCGGCGCGAAAGCTCTTCGGTATCCATCTTCGATGGCAAGTTTCAGCGACTTGCCATTTGCAAGCTCCTCCCGGATACGCTCATAAATAAGTACGTTGGCATCGACGGCTATACCGATCGTCAGCACTAATCCTGCCATACCGGGCAAGGTCAGAGTAGCGCCGAATGTTGCCAGTACTGCAAGCGTGAAGAGCAGGTTAATGATAACGGCAAAGTCGGCAACGAAGCCGCCCGTCACATAATAAAATGCCATGAATACAATGACGGCAAGAAAACCGAATATGATCGATTGAGTGCCTTTGGCAATCGAATCGGATCCGAGCGAAGGTCCGACAACTTGCTCCTGAATAATTTTCACAGGAGCGGGAAGAGCGCCTGCTTTCAGCACGATCTTCAGGAGGTTCGCTTCGGCAAGATCTTTCATCCCGGAAATTTCCGAATTTCCGCCTTCGATTTTTTGATTTACGTTCGGTGCGGAATAGACGACGCCATCAAGAACAATCGCAATTTTTTTATTGACGTTCTCACCGGTAACACGCGCCCAAATACGCCCGCCTTCGTCATCCATCTGCATCGTAACGACTGCCTTGCCATCTCGGCTGTCTTTATCTGCTCCGGTGATATATTTACCGGTTAACTCTGGCGTGGCATTCAGAAAGTACAGCATATAAAAATTTTCGCCGTTCGTCCCTTTTTCCGGTCGGCTGAAGGCAAAAGACATCTCGCCTTCGTAAAATGGCTTAATATCCGGGCGATTGAGAATTTCAAGCATCGCTTTCCGATCGGCATCGGTAACGTAGATTATGCCATTCTTTCTGTCGATCCCTTTATAGATATAAATACTAAATGGATGCTCTTTCTGAGTTTTTGCAGCAGCTTGTTCCTTTGTCAAGCCTGCGTATGCAAGGCTATCGGCAATGCGCGCTGAGTCCTCAGGCGATAATTTCGCAGTCGCAGCCGCAGCGGTATCCTTCTTAACCGTTGTATCTTTTTTCTGTGAAAGATTCTTTTTCTTCACAGATGTGATCGCCTTTTTCGAGCTATCGGTCACTTGTGCCGAATCCGCTTGATGAGTCGTATCGTTTATAGCCACCGACTTTGAAGTATCCTTTCCGGCAAGATATTTATCAATATTTTCGGTTACTTTGTTGACGATCTTCGGATCCTTCATGAGTTTGAACTCAAGCTGTGCCGTTCCTTCCAAAAGCTGACGGACTTGCGCAGGATCGCCTGCGCCGGGCACTTCGATAATGATACGGCGCGTTCCGAATTTTTGGATCGTCGGCTCGGTGAGTCCGTATTGATCGACACGGTTGCGGATAATTTCAATGGCGCGATCTACCGCTTCATCCGATCCCCCCTGCAGCCATGCAGCGATCTCTTTATCATCTAAAGTTTTGATGTCGGTCGGAATAAAATAATTGGCAAGCGCCTTACCTTTCGGAGTGGCTATTTCGGTAAACTTTCTGGTAAAGATCGAAACGACTGCTTCTTCGGAAGTAGCTTCTTCAGCCTGAGTTGCTGCGATCACCTGATCGAAAATCGCATCTTTGCCTGTTGCCTGCTCTTCGATAAATTTCAGGACGTCCACTTCCATCGTAACATAAATTCCGCCACGCAGATCGAGACCGAGCTTGATCGCCTTTTTTGTAGTGGACTTCATAGACTCGTCGTTCTCAGCTATATATTTTGCCTTCGCTATCGAATCCTTAGGACCGAATGAATCGATAGTCGAGCGGTAATTTGCCTGCTGTAAGGTCGGGATGAGAGCCCATATTGCACCTACGACGCACAACAATACGATAATAATCAGTGTACGATGTTTCTTCACGATATAAAAATAATATAAATCCTTGCAGGGACGACCGGCTGGTTGCCCTATCCTTTAAAGTAAAAGACATGAGATAACACCGAAATAGTGAAACCCGCTCCCGAAAAATGTGTCATTCTACGTTTATGTGTCATTCCAAACGGAGTCCATTTTGCGTTAGCAAAATGGACGAAGTGAAGAATCCGCAAATTAGTATAAAAAGTGTGCCACGATTGACGGGATTCTTCGCTCCGCAAAAATCCACTACGCGAATTTTGCTGCGCTCAGAATGACACCCTATTCCAAACAGCGCAAAAAAAACTCCCCGTTTCGTAAAACGGGGAGCCATTAGTTTGCCTTATCAACAAGCCGTAATTTAGCTTACGGCAGCTTGTGAGGTAGGTGAGAAACTTAAGCATTCCGTCAAACGGAATAAGTTATTGCAAGATTAAAAAATATTGGCTACACAAAACACATCAAATCCGCTGGCTCTTGTTGAAATTTAATGAAAGTCAGGTTTAGTGGCGATGTTACCCAATGTTCTCACTACAAATATACAACAATTTCTCCGAAAAAGTACCCGTTTTTAAAAAAAATTTTTTCCCTTTTTTGACCCAAAATCCCTGTTAAAACGTGAGAAACATCTATATTCTCGAAAAAGCAGAGAGATTGAGCCATTATCTATAGCGCAAGCGAGTTATGAGCATAGTAAGAAACTTTCATAATACATTACCGTTATTTGGCTTTGGTGGCTTTCAAATAAGAATTTTTTTTCACTGTTACCGATGTTGCCGATGAAGCATCGGGCGCCCACTGAATATGAACCGTGCCCCCAGTCAAGCCGCCGGCAATAATTCCTCGAAGTTCAACGGGTCCATCTGCATCTTCATCTGATATTTCAAAAGCGTCGCCAGTAGCCGTTCCCGATGTCGTGAGCCAATCGCCGTTATCGTTGTCACCGCCAATTCCACGAGCATAAACATGCAAGGTCCCTGAAGGGATGGTAATTGCAACATTGAACTTCGGACTATTGTCATCATCTTCATTAGCGCCTGAAGCCACATCGAGTTGGGATACTATCTCCCAGGTTTCATTTGCACCGATAGTAAATGAGAGATCATTGTCGTTGGTAAGTGTTGCGCTATTGGTTATCGACTGGTCGCTTGGTTTGATTGCAAATTTTACGGCGCCCACACATGATGCTGGGTCTGTCCAACTCATAATCCCGCCTGTATCAGAAGTCAGAAATTGTCCGGATAGCGACGGCAAGGAGGGTGGAAGCGTGAGCTTATAGTCGCCCGGCATTACGGTAGGATCACAAATGGTTATTGCATTGGTACCGTTATTAATTATTAGTAAACGGCCTCGGAATGCCCCTGATTGAGCCTGGCATGCCCCTGCTAAAAAGAGCACTAATAAAACCGAAAGAATCCGGTTCCTGAAAAAGTGTGCCGCTTTCGTTGCTTTCATTATTGGTCCTAAAAAAACAAAAAAATTATCGTCAATTCTCATCGATTTTTATTGCACACGCGTTGCACTCAGCTGCGAATTTGTCAGAATCGTTGTGGTATTTACCTGGTTAGTGTTTGAGGCTTCTTGTAATTGCAACGTACCGCCCGTACCTCCGACAACAATAACACCCCTGATAAAAATACTTAAAGCATTTGCCGGAACACCATCGGCATGAAATGATGAGATTGCCGCTCCGGAACCTGTAACCGAATTTGGCGCATTGGATGTGTGCCCGTCATTAGCGCTCCATCTCATACTCGTTAACGTGCCGTTAAATGTAAAGGCAAGTTGCAGATCCGAGTTGACGTTACTTCCGTTATAAGCAACGACTCCTGAAAATTCGTATGTTGCATTTGCCGCAAGAGTAAGTTTCAGATCGGCGTCATTCTGTAAGGCAATGCTTGATGCATTAAGCGTAACATCTGCTGTTTTTCGTGCAAAAAGCGAGGGAAATGCCCAAGATAGTGTACCGCCTGTCGTACTTGAAAGAAGTTGTCCGGTAGTTCCGGGCGCGGCTAATCTATTCACATCGCCATTCGCATCTGCATACACAACTCCGCCGGTCGTTGCCGGCGTTGCAGCGCCGAGAGATGAGATACGGGTATCAACCGTTCCTGCAGTACCTGCAACATTCAGCTTCCTCGTGGAATTCGGAACAGCCGAAGTAAATCCAATTCCGAGCGAATTAGTGATGTCAACATTCCCGTTCACGTCAATTCCCATTTTCTCCGTTGACTGCTGCTTAAATGTCATCGGAAGAGTTGTGCCCGCACTAATATTAAAATAAAACTGATTTGCGAATCCAGCTGCTGCGCCGCTATTTCCAATTCCCACATTTCCCGTAGTGCCACCATCGTTTAAAAAATCAATCGATGAATATCCAGTTGAGGAAGTATTATTCAGATACAACGCCGATGAGCCGGGGTTTGATGCAGATACATGTATGGGGCTCGTCGGAGCGAAAGTGCCGCCGACAGAAAGGAAACCACCTGCGTTGAGACGCATCCGAACAGTATTGTTCGTATAGAAATCTATCGGCTGCGCCGTCGTCGTATTCGTCGTTGCAAGCACAAGCGGCTGAGTGTTTGTTGTGCCAATAAAACTTCCAGTTGTTCCGTTATATCCGGCAGTTGGAGCATTTCCTGCGAGCTGCCAATTTACTGTAGCACTCGAGGCATTATTATTCGAAGTCGTTGTTAAAACCCAACGGGAATCTGATGCGCTATAAAAGAAATTTGCGCTGCCGCCTGTCGGTATAGTTACATCGCCGCCGGTTTCTGTAATAATCCGATTTGTATTTGTACCGGTAAGGGCTTGATTGGTAAGCGTCATCGTACTGCCAGTAGTATTATAGACTGTCAGCCGCTTTCCGCTGGTTGGACCCGCGATGCTTGTAATCGTAAAATTACCACCGGCTGTGCCTCCGAGACGCATCAAGGTAAAGAGGTTGCCTGCGCCATCGAAATTTACGTCATTGTTAACGCTTGCATTTGCGAAAACTGTTGCGTTTGCATATTCATCCGTCGCATAATCATGTGCAAGATCGAGCCTCCCTGTAGCAATGCTGACAATACCTGCAGTTCCGCTTGTAACTGTGCCTGCATTAAGGGTTATATTTCCGCCATTACCCGAAGTAGAACCACCATTTGCGGCAGTTAAAGTAACCCCGCCGCCATTTCCTGTTGTTCCGGCAGTACCGCCTTTAAGAGTAACCAAACCCCCAGCGCCAGTAGTATTTCCCGCTCCCCCGTTTAGCGTTAAAGCGCCACCGGCATTCGTTGCTGCCGTGCCTGCTCCGGGTTGAATTGTTAATGCCTTTCCGGGATTTCCGTTCGGCGTTGTAATATCAATAAGTGTGCCTGCGCCGGTTGCAGTCGTATTGAATACTAATCCATTTGCAACGCCTGTTGTATTTGCCGTCGTATTGATCGTTAAACCGGTTGCATTCTGCGCTCCCGAAGTACCGGCAGTCGATGCGATCTGCGCGCCCAGAGCGGCGTTTGTCGTTGCCGAAGCAGCATACGCCACATTGAAAAGATATTTCGCCGTCGTAATATCTGCCGTAATCTGCGGTCCGACAAGGTTATATTGAACGCCGGTGGATGACGTTAATCCTGCTGCCCAGGTAAGCACTGGGGCTGCGCTGCCACCGCCTGATAAAATCGTAAGCACATCATTATTATTGCCGAATGTTGCAGGAAGCGTATAGGTAACGGTCGATGAAGCGTTTGAAATAAAACCAGTACCGAATGAATTCGCAGCATTATTCAAACGAAGTTCTCTGCCTGTTTTGACCAGAACAATGCCGGACGCACCTGAGCCTGAAGCTGCGCCCGGTAATAAATTTATACTTCCTCCGTTTTGATTTCCTGCCGCTGCAGCGCCTGCTGTCATGGATATATCGCCACCAACTCCGCCTGTGGAGCCGCCAGCTGCGCCTGCTGTAACTACTACAGCACCGCCAGCGCCGCCAGTCGTGCCGCCTGGGGCTGCACCGGCATTAAGATTTAATTGCCCTCCATTGCCCGAATTTCCCCCACCTGTTCCCGCAGCAACCGTAACTGATCCACCAGTTCCTATAGTGCTACTTGCATTGCCTCCACTAAGAGATGCCGGACTTCCTGAACCAGAAGTACTGTTTCCCGCACGTAAAGTTAATAATCCACCTTGACCATTAAATGGATCACCACCTTGAACGGTTACATTTCCACCGTTGCTTGCCGATGGATTCGGAGTTGCTCCGCCAGCTATTATAAGCGCGCCACCTGTGCCAGATGCGCTTCCACCTAGACCCCCTGTAACTGAGACTGTGCCGCCAGCACTCGTCGAACCGCCTTGTCCGGCTGTAAGAGAAACTGTGCCTCCTGTAATACCTGCTGCACCTGGTGTTCCTGCTTGAACGGAGAAATTACCTGGCACACCGGCAGTCGAGCCTCCGTTTCCAGTAGTAATTGTAATATTGCCGCCATTCGATGCACCAGTAGTTCCGCCATTACCACTTGTGAGCGAAATCGCACCGCCTGCACTTGCAGGACCAGTCGCTGTTCCACCTGTTATACTAACTGCACCTCCACCACCACTTGTAGTGCCGCCGGGTCCACCGGAAAGAGTAGCTGCACCGCCAGTTCCAGTTGTTCCTGGTGTTCCACCTTTTAATGTTACCGCTCCACCATTACCTGATGTATTTCCCGTTCCACCATTAATATTTAGTGCGCCGCCGATATTTGTTGCCGCTGTACCAGCGCCAGGCTGAATTGTTAATGCTTTTCCCGGAGCGCCGTTTGGAGATGTAATATCAATAAGCGTGCCTGCACCCGTAGCTGTTGTGTTGAGTACAATACCATTGGCAATGCCCGTTAGGCCAGCAGTCGTATTGATAGTCAAACCCGTTGCGTTCGTAACATTCCCAGTACCGGAAGCCGATGCTATCTGTGCACCGAGTGCGTTATCGGTTGATGCTAATGCAGCGTATGCAACATTGTAAAGATAATTTGTACCGCCAGAGATCGAAGCGGTATTCTGCGGTCCGACAAGATTATATTGAACACCGCTTGATGAAGTTAAGCTGCTTGTCCATCCGAGCGTTACGGCGAAAGGCGTTGCACCGCTAACAGCTGTTGCTGTTAATACTTGATTTGCCGTAGGTGTTGTGATCGGAAACGTATAGTTATAGGTATTTGCTGCCTGCGCGCCTGCTTGCAATGTGCTGACACCTGAACCGGTTCCCTGGAAAGACAACTGCTTTCCTGCTGTTGAAAGGAGAATGTTCTCGGTAGTACTGACATTCGTCCCATCATCTGTGAGTGAGGAATTCGCAAAATTGCTTCCGCTCCATTTTGCAATCGTATTGTTACTGATCGTTGCATTGTTCTCGACGATTGCTGTGGCTGTTGTTACAACCGGTCTTGCTGTGCCGCCGAGAGCAGTGCCTGAATTTGTGCCGCCGCGAGCAATCGGCAGCGTACTCGTTACGTTCGTGCCGGAAAGATTAATAGCATTCGCAGTGATTTGCTGTCCGGAAAGTGAAAGGTAATTCTCACCGGCAAGCGTAACATCGCCTGAGTTCGTGCCGGTAAGATTGAGCATCGTTTTAACTGCGGCAGCATTCTGCTCTGCGTAAGGTTGGTTTGCACCTGCAACATTGCCGAGTAGCACATTATTCGCTACGGCATTCTGAATTTTACCATATGTAACAGCGCTATTCGTGATGCCGCCCGTTACGACTGTTCCGAAGGCAAGCGCGTTGCCGGCAGTGTTGACGCGCAGGACTTGATCTGCAGTGCCTGCCAGATCGGTAATGTCTGCCACAGCGTTCGTTCCGTTGCCAACAACGGAAAGCGCTGCGCTCTGACGGAATTTCGCATTGGAAACTGCATGTCCTGCAATCGTCGTTGCGAGCGAACCGCCTGTCGTTGTTACATCGCTTGTAAGAATTGGAAAACTGCCTGCTTTTAATTGTCCGGTCACGTTCGTTCCGGTAAGATCGATAGCATGCGCAGTGATAACCTGCGCTGCAATGGTAAGATAATTTTCGCCTGCAAGCGTAACATCACCGGTATTTGTACCGGAAACTGTTCCAGATCCGGTCGGAACTCCGGTCCATGTTAATGTACCTGTTCCATTATTGATTAATGCACCTGCGGCATTCACAGGAATGGTATTGCCATTTATTTTTGCAACAGTCGGAGCTGGATATGTTCCCGAAAGATCGCCGCCTGCAGTCGTAGTAGAAGTAAGTATGATGCCCGAAGTCGGAAGTGTAACAGTCGTGGGTCCTGTGAGATTAAAATTAAGTGTATTGTTATAGGTAAGAGTATTCGTTCCGTTATTAACGCCCGTTCCCCCATTGGCGCCGCCGAGGATATTCGTTACATCTGCCGTGAGATCAACTAAGCTTAGTGAAAGCAATCCTCCTGCAGTGCTATGAAAAAGTCCGAGAGAAGGTACGGGAAACGTATAGGTCTTCGGAGCGCCGAACACGCCGGTTGTCGTCAGCGTCAGCGTATTGGTCAGATCCGTACCGCCATTGCCCCCGATCACCAGTTTTCCGGTGCGGGGCGCAAAAGATTGCGCCGATGCTTCGGAAACAAATGCTCCGAATAAGCCCAGTACAATTATGGTAAGGATTCTTTTCATTATCATCTTTCGTCCTATTGAAATTTCTCTCTTTCTCTCCAATAATCCCTCATGTAGGATTCGGTTCGATAAAGTCGTCCACGGAAACATCTGGATTTGGCAGAGGAACCTCGTCTTGCAGGGGGACTGCGAAACAAAACTCCCCGCCAAAATCCAATGATGCGATAACCGTTAGGTCATCATCCCGTGACACTTTATCAAAATCATTTTAAGCAAATTGCTTATTGAGCTGCGATCACACGCCAAGCTCCGGCTCCTCCATCAAGCTGCGAATCATAGACAAGAGTGGCTGTTCCATCCTGGCCTAAAATGATACTGCTCGCGCCTTGCAAATGAAAGCGGTTTCCAACCGTGCTGAGAGCGTCTTCATTCGTAAGAACAATTGCGTCTGCTGCCAGAGCACTATTATTAACAAGCACGATAACCCTATCAGCCGTTCCACCAGCAAGACCGGTCAGATTAACCGAACCGCCAGTGCTATTCTGAAGATAATAAACGCTATTATTTCCGTTGATAGCGTAATCATTCGTATTAGGTCCGCCTATAACGTTCACATTTTTAGGCGAAAGTGTGATTGTTCCGCCAGAAGGCTGCCATGAAGGCACACCGCCGACAACTGTCAATACCTGACCTGTACTGCCGATACCAAGACGTGCCGCAGTAGGTCCTGCTGCTTCATATTCAATATCCCCCACTGTTGTCATTGGAGAAAGAGCATTGAATGCTCCAATTGCCGTGCTCTGACCAGTACCGCCATGAGCGATGCCGACAAGCTGTGTGCTTGCATTTATAGAATTAACTATAGCATCACCCTGTGCAGCCGTAACCGGAAATGTCTGCGTATTAGTCCAGACGTTAGCATGTCCGAGATTCAGATCAGCAGTAATTCCCGAGCCAACCAGCAAACCAGTGCCGACAAGACTAATTGAAGAAGTAGGCGAAGTCAAACTTCCAGTCGTAAGATTGACAGTGATATCTGAGGCAACAGTTTTACCTGTTCCACCGATAGAAATGGCAGGTGTTGTAGACGTTATATTGCCTGTTACGACATTGAGCGGGGTATTCAATCCGTTGCCGGAGAGGTTTGTTGCATTGATTTGCAACGTTTGCCAATTCACCGCGCCCGTATTATCGGTCGTTAAGAATTGGTTGTTGACACCCGAAGGCGCGATACTACCTATGCCGACTTTTGACCAGGTCATTTGTCCGCCGATGCCCCATGTCATGACTTGACCGGCAGTTCCGATGGTAGCCGGCAATATCAGTGGTATGTTGCCCAACGCCTGAGTAGGCGCTGAAAGCGTTACCGTGTTGACGATGTCTGTCCCGCCGCCGGCAAGAACAACTTTCGTTGTCCAGTCAGGCTTATAGGCCTGAGCGGTAGCAGAACTGGTTGTGCAGATCGCTACCGTTAAGATAACGAGAGCTGCGAGTATGTGGTTTTTCATATTGTTTATGAATTAAGTGATTATGATAAAGTATCTGTGATTAAACAGAATTTGTGAATTAAAAAAAATTAGTTAGTCGAGACAACCTCCCATAAACTCAGTGTGCCGTCATAGATTAGCGAGACTGAGCCTTTAGTCCCGAGAATGACGTCGCTTCCGCCGGGCAGATCGAACCCATCGGAAGCCGGAGCTCCAACTCCGCTTTTTAAAGTAATCGTAAACGCGCCGACATTTTGCAATACGACAGTCCTTCCGGCTGATCCATTTTGCAAGCCATTAAGTGAAACGTTAGCCGTACTCGAAATCCTGTAATAAGAATTCGCCGATCCAAGCGAATAGTCAACAACAACCGGACCCGCGCCAAGCGCAGCATTCACTGGCGTATGGGCTTCGCCTCCAAAAGTTTGTGTGCCTGTCCAGGCATTGGCATTGGCGGTATTAATAGTAAGATTACTTGCCGCCGATCCTCCGCCGGCTAAACTTCCATCATGCTGAATGGCAAGAACAAGATTGCTTGCAGTCGAGCCAGCACCCGATAAACTGGCGTCATGCTGAATATTCAGAGCAAGAGGCGTTGAAACTCCGTTACCTGATATCCCCGAACCTGCTGGATTATTCAGATTCTGCCAGGTTGCTGCTCCCGCAGTCCAGA
>Ga0207100_1100_pt1 | contig 20051 bp, 13 predicted proteins | sample Alteio_BWMinHeat_82_FD_153520 | JGI IMG/M metagenome (GOLD analysis project Ga0207100, IMG submission 153520) | Enriched cells from forest soil in Barre Woods Harvard Forest LTER site, Petersham, Massachusetts, United States -... | ecosystem: Environmental > Terrestrial > Soil > Temperate forest >...
GCCAATTCATTGTCGTGGAATATGTTTTGGCAGAAGTAAGAATGAAATTGCCGTGTGTGGTGGCGATGGGAATGGGTTATTTATCTCTACAGATTTTGGAAATAATTGGATATTAGCCACGAATATTCAAGCTAATAACTGGGTTCATGATATTTACTATGATCAATCAAATCAGCTTGTATTATTATCAAGTTTAGACTCGCCTCCTTCAAAATCCTTAATATCTACTTCGTCAGACTTTGGAAATACCTGGCAACAAAAATCAGCCGGAGTGGATTATGACACTTATAGCATATGCCATGATTCCTGTGACGTTCAAAGCATCTACGTCATGGATGAGGATAATGCATATACTGAAGATAATATTTCGCAAATTTTCTTATCCCATAACGGCGGTTCATCGTGGGATAATCCAATACCGATGCCAGCACCCTTTTTTTCTGGTTCGATTGAAAGTAGTGCTATTGCTATCTATGCTCCGACTTTAAGCAGTGGAATTTACCGTACTACGGATAGGGGCCTTTCATGGAAATCAATAGGTGGACCTAACATGCACTTTGATTCAAGACTTTTAGCTGTAATTAATAATAATATTATTTTTGCCTGTGCAAATGACGGGAGCATTTGGAAAACGACAAATAGCGGAGGTGATTCTCTCAGTACTTTTCCTGGTGCAACTATCCTTTCTCTTTCCACCACCAACCAATCCACCGATACCATAGGAGGTTTTATTTATGTCCCCATCACCGTCAGCGGTCTCTCTCATCCCGAAGATATCGAACTTGTTATGCACTATGATAAAGATTTGAAATACGATGGTTCGTTTTCGGGAGCGGTGCAACTGGATATGCCGAATGAACAGTGGGCGGGAAGATCGAAGCTGCATATTGCTCAGGCGAAACCGGATGTGATTTCGGGATATGCGAAGTTTGAGGTCTTCGGTGATTCGCTTCCGCAGCATGTAACGTTCGATTCGATGACCGTGCTGACGGCTATCTCGCCGTGCCAATATATTCTTCCGGCTGCGGTAACAAGCACCATTACTCCACCATCCGGCTGCGGAGTGCAGACGCTTACTCGCTTTTTGCTCGATAGCTCTATGCCGCAACTTTCTATCATTCCCAATCCCACGAGCGCAGAAATTTCGATTTCTTCATCGCGGGATCTTGGCACAGTGAATATTGCAGTCTATGATATGCTCGGCGCGAAGAGAAGCGAAAATGTTGTATTGCTCGAAAAAAATTCTCCGGCGAAAGTTACTTTGCCTGCGGCGAATGGAGTATATAATGTGCGCGTGAGTTATGGGAGTGGTGAGAAGGATTTGCGGGTGGTGGTGGATCATTAATTTATTTTTCCTCTTTCCTCAAAATCGTCCCGTTCAACCCTACCGCGACTGCATGTTTCTCGTCGATCCGGTGAACGGCGAGAAGATGGGTAGCCGTATTCGACGATTCTTTTTTCCAGTGCAATCCGCCGTCAATCGAACCCAGGATGATTCCGCTCTCACCGACTATCGTACCGATTTTTCCAGCGAAAGAGACTCCGCGCAGATTATTCCTCTCGAGATTTTCAATGCAGTGCCAGCTCTTGCCGACATCGATTGAACGGACGATCGTGCCTTTATCGCCGACAGCTATGGCAATATGCGAACCGGTAAAGCAAACTCCGGTTAGATTCTCTGCCGTTTCGCTTTCAATAAGCTCCCAATTTTTTCCGCTATTGGTTGTACGAAGCATTGTTCCTTTTTCGCCGGCGATCAAACCAAAATTGCCGTCAAAATAGATGCTTCGTAAAAAAGTAGTCACTTCACTCTTCTGCGCATGCCAGTGCTCGCCGCCATCGGCTGTATGAATGATCGTGCCATACCAACCCACGGCATAGCCATCCAGAGAATCGCGAAAAAAAGTCGCGAGCAGCGGCTGCAGCTTTGATGGGCTTTCCTGTAATTGCCACGAAGCTCCGCCGTTAATCGTATGAAGAATAGCTCCATCGCGTCCGACGATTGTACCGGATGTGCTCGAAGTCATAAAGACCGAATGCAGGCGGTAATTGGTACCGCTCGTTTGCTCCGACCAGTTTTTTCCGCCGTCAATAGTATGAAAGATCGCACCATCCGAGCCGCAGGCAATGCCGGTATTCGCATCGATAAAATATACTCCATACAGCGGTTGCAAGGAAGGCGCGGTTTGGGATACCCAAGTATTTTGGGCTGGTAGTTTGCCTGCTAAAATAAGCAGAATAAAAATGTACTTCACGGTGATGAAAACATTTTTATCGCAAGTCTCAATTCATAAAAGTCAAATGGTAGGCGCAGGGCTTTAGCCCGCGTGAAGTCCCATCGCGAACCGCGCTCGCGGGCTAAAGCCCTGCGCCTACCGGAGCCTACATTTTCAAATTGAGTCATTTGCAGCATTTCTCCCGTATTTTTGAACTTATGAAGACACCACTCTCAGAACAACTCGGTATTCGCTATCCTATTATTCAAGCCGGCATGGTCTGGACAAGCGGCTGGAAGCTTGCCGTCAGCTCCGCGCGCGTCGGAGCATTAGGAATGATCGGTTCCGGTTCGATGAAGCCGGAATTACTCCGCGAGCATATCCGCAAAGCAAAAGCGACGGAAGTTGCTGCGACGATCGGAGTTAATATCCCACTGATACGCGGTGATGTGGAAGAACTTGTAAAAGCAACAATTGAGGAAGGAATAAAAATAATATTTACGAGCGCAGGGAATCCGAAAGTACATGCGAAAACAATTAAAGACGCAGGATGCTTTCTGGTCCATGTCGTTGCAAGCGTGAAACACGCGCTCAAAGCCGAGGAAGCCGGATGCAACGCAGTCGTAGCAGAGGGCTTCGAAGCAGGCGGGCATAATGGCATTGATGAGATCACGACGCTCTGCCTTGTTCCGCAGGTAGTCGATGCGGTGAAGATCCCGGTTATCGCCGCCGGAGGCATTGCCGATGGCAGGCAGATGCTTGCCGCGCTAGCTCTCGGAGCGCAAGCTGTGCAGATAGGAACACGCTTTGCCGCGACGATCGAATCGAGTTCACATCCGAATTATAAACAAGCGGTGATCGATGCAGAAGATAATGCGACAGTACTCACATTAAAAAAAGTCGCGCCCGTTCGTCTGAAAAAAAATGCTTTTGCGTTTGAAGCAATCAGCGCAGAATCCCATGGCGCGACAAAAGAAGAAGAAATTGAACTTCTTGGAAAAAGGCGAGAGCGCCACGGAATCTTCGAAGGTGATACCATCCAAGGCGAACTTGAAATGGGGCAATCTTCCGGACTTATCAAAGATATTATTTCAGCAGAAGAGGTCGTAAGAAGACTGGTTGCGGAATATGAGGAGGCAAGGAAAAGGATTAATGGAATTCAGTAGCGCAAGCGTCCTCGCTTGCAAGCGGGGACGCTTGCGCTACGGGCTACTATTTCGCTATCGTAATCCAGGACGTAATATTTTCTGCGCCGGAATGCAGAACCAGCATATAGCTTCCGCTCGGAAGCGCCGATCCATCCATCGGAAAAATATTTTCTCCGCTGTCAAAAACGCCGCCATAAATGGTTTTTATTTTTCTTCCGAGAATATCGTATAATTCCAAACTTCCCTCCATGCTTTGCGATGAGAGGAGCGATATGGTAACTGGTGCAACAGATGGATTAGGATACGTTCTTAAAAGCTCCGGTACAACAGGAGAAGCGGCAACGCTTCCAAGTGTCGTATCGAGATTGGGAATGCTTCTAAAAACTCCTAGCCCGTGCGAGGCGGCAAAAAAAACATGGGTGACAGGATTTTCGGCAACGCCTACGCAGCTAATAAAATGGCCCGGCACGTCATGCGACGAGAGACCTTCGCTGATCGAATACCACTCGGAAAAACTGCTATTTTTCGAACGATAGACTCCGCTATCGGTGCAGACAATAATATTCCCGGTATGATCTATCATCATATAGAAATAAGTATTGAATGGAGTTTGATCCGCCGCAGGAAATATCCTCTTCCATGTGTGTGCGCCATCGTCCGAACGAAATATGCCGCCGGTCGTCCCTGCTTGCACTCTGGCAAGATAGGCGCCATTGGGATGGATAAGGAGCTGCGATGCGGGGACTTTCGAGTTATCGTCAACAAGCCGCCAATTATCTCCGTTATCGGTCGAGAGGTAGAAGCTCTGTATTCCGGTGGAGGCAAGGATCGTATCCTGCGATGCAAATGCGAATGCGTATATCTGCTGCTGCGGCGGAAGCTGCGGCAGATTCGACATTTTTATCCAATGATCGCCATCGTCGGTCGAATAGAGAAAACCGATAGTATCCACATTGCTTGCGCAGAAAAGTTTTCCGTGCCCGTCATCGCCGACCTGATTAATGATATTAGGATTAAGGCTGTCATTTACCGTGGAATCTATTACATGAATGATGATTCTCTTCAGCGTTTGTCCGTCATCTATCGAACGAAGCAGTCCTTTACTCGTGCCGATGAAAATATGATCTTTTTTATTAATAAAAAGGCTCGGATGATAGTCTTCGCCATATTCCGGTTTATGATCCCATGTGTCGCCGTTATCGGTCGTGCCCCATAATCCATATTCGGTAATGGCAAACACTGCCTGCTTTGAGTTGATGGCAACACCATACATATAAGCAGCGTAAATTCCGTTATTTTTCGGCGTCCAGTTTGCTCCGGAATCGGTCGAAAGAAATATACCGTCGGGTTCCGATAATTGGAAAAGATTAGTGCCTTTCCCAGCCATAGAGAATCTCTCATCGCCGCGTTTAATCAAATCCATGGCATTCCATGTCATGCCAAAATCAGTCGAACGCAGCGTCGGTCCATGCGTATTGGCATACAGGAGGTTCGTGCCGGGTACCCTAATGATCTTATCAATATTATTTTTATTTCCTTCGTCCGTCGTAGGTCTCCGGTAAACGGTATCCCACGTTTGCCCCTGGTCAGTGGAAACATAGATACGTCCTCCGATGGAAAAATTTATTGGATGATCCGTCCCGATAATAATATTTCCATTCGGGGCAGCAACCATGGTCGTGAGCGCCTTCTGCCCGCCAGGACAGCGCGCCGGAAGTTTCTTCCAGGTGTCCCCTTTATCCGAAGAACGAAAAATAGCGCCCTTGGCATTCAATCCTGCATAGAGATTTCCATTCCCATCGAGGGAAAGTAGAAAGACACTCTGATCGATGATCAAAGGATGAAGAACAACGGTGTCGAGCAATTGACCTTTCTTTAACCATGTTGCGCCGTTATCGTCGGAACGCAATACTCCTCCGTTTCCTGTGGCAAGATAGATCGTGCCGTTCGGATCGGTGATAACTTCGTTGACGGTTATACCGGCTGTATCTGCAAAAGGGGTAACCTCAACCCACTTGGCATTCGGATCGTTTTCATCGAAGCGAAACAGCTGTCCATCCGCCGCTGCATTGAATGCGAATAAAAATCCGGAACGGGTAGCCGCGCCGCCATAGAGCGCAGCTTTCGGCAAGCCGCGATTCAAAAGCTCCCAGGAATTTTCGTTATCGGTACTTCGGTACGCTCCGCTTCCGGCAGTCCAGACAATTATTCTTCCCGAGGAATCGATCGAGACATCCACCAGTGTACCGGCTTCCGGACCGTTAGTCTGATGCCAATAGGGTATTTGGGCTGCGAGAGGAGTGGCAAAAAGAAATATTGCGAGTAAAAAAATATTTTTTTTCATAGTGAATGAACAATAATGAATATTCCCCGCTAAAAAAATAAGCGGATATTCTTTGGATTTATAAATCCATAGAATACCCGCTCAGAGTTAAATTTAACTTACTTTTGCAAAATAAAGTTCGCCGATTCCGAGCTGATCGGAGTCGTAAGCCTTACGATATAACTTCCGCTTGGTAATCCCAATGTTCCGATAGGCAGTCTGTAATCTCCAGCAAGCTGCGATGACTTATTCTGCAGTGTACGGATGCGGTCGCCAAGAACATTAAAGAGTTCAACCTTCACCGGAAGATCGGAACGGTTGATACTATAATAGAGTATCGGCGTTTGATCTTCGTTCAATATGCTTGGGCTTAGCTTTGCAATGCGAGTCGGAAATTTCCCGAGCAGGTATATTCTCAGTGTCGAATCGCCGCAAAGATATTGCGGAATAAAGGCGCCTGGAATCGTATCTGCCGCAATGTAGCAAATGGGAACATTTTTCGAATCGTAGAATTGCACACCGCTGATCGTGAACTTTGTCGCTAATTGCTCGGCAACCATCGGTTGATATAGTATCGTCACGATATCCTGCAGATTGGTAATTAGTTGAGGATTGGAAATATCGAAATCGATATATTCATTGTTCGCGCCCGGATCAACCGGTACCGGTGGATTGCCGGTTCCGATCGGAGCCGGAGTCCAGATATTTCCATTATTCGGGGCTACGGAAATGAAATTCACCACATCCTGCAGGTAACTGACTCTGAATGTAACCCGCCGCGCATCGGCATTTGCCGGAAGCGCTTTTGTCGTAAGAGAAATCGGAACGGAAATATTACCTTCCGTCGTACCGGTATACGGCAATCCACCCGCCTGCGCCGCGGAAAGCGCCGTTTGAAGCTGGACACCATTGCCGGTTGCCTGCGTCGTAATGACTTTTTTCACTCCTGCGCTATCGAAAATAAATCTGATCGTTCCCGACGCCGGTCCCAAAACCGTCGGATGATAGACGATACCGATCGTATCGCTTTCCAAATGATTCAGCTTTTTACCGATAGTAAGGCTTGTCCCTCTGTTTCCTTTTGAATCGATCAGATCGAATTGTCCGACCGGATTAAGTCCGCTTATATCGACCGAATCCAAAGTGATCAGCACCGAGCCTTTATTCAAAAAGATCACCGTGCTATCATGCTCGCGGCAGCCGACAAAGACATCGGGAGCTGGATAGGTTGTTGCCAATACGTTTAACTGGCTTGCCGCCACTTGCAGCGTTGCAGGGAAATCGCCGCAGGAATGATCGCTGAAGAGTGTGTATGTTACCGTCGTATCGATATAGGAATCCAAATGCACATTGATATGGAGGATAACCGTATCGCCTCGTCCGATCGTATCGCCGGGCAACAGTACTCTCCCATTCATCGAAACGCTGTCGATAGGCGGATTCGGGAAGTCCGAACTTTTAAATACAAACGGCGCATCGCCGGTATCGATCACAATCACATTACCGGATTCGCCTATGCCCTTCGTAATAAATCCGATATTAAGCATCTGCGGTTTAAATACCAGTACGGCATGCTGCACTAATCCGGTGAATTTGATAACTGTCGAATCTACGACCGTGGTACCCCCCTCATAATTAGCAACTAAATTAGCATGGCGCGGGGCATACCTTACTGCTAAGGGTTTTGTAAGATCTGCTTTAAATAATACATCTACCCAAACAACTTGACCGGTATCCATATCGAAATTTGTCAAGGGTAAATATCCTAAAGAGTCTCCGACTATTTTATACTCAGCGGCATCAGGTCCATCAAACAATACATTGACGCTCCTTGCTTTAGCCGTACTTCTATTAATCAGACGAACTCTGACTACAATAGAATCTTCACAAATTACCGAATCGAGTTGTGTCTGGCGGTCCCATACAAGTCCGGGTTTGATCGGCTTGCCTTTCAGGTAAGACCATGACTTAATAGAACTGGTAAATGGGGACTCGATATCGGTATTCCAGTCAACTGTCGTTGAATCCTGAGGACCAACAGCACTCGGCGAATAGCAGAATGTCAGCGCAATATGCGCTCCCGGCTGCAATGTGTATGGAAGTATCGCTGCGCTTGAGGGAGACATCGAAAAAACCGTCGTATTATGCAATATCCATTGTTTTGTCAGAGTAAAGGGAAGGGCTCCCTTATTATAAATTGTTATATCATGACAAGCCTGGGTCCCGACCGTGACGGGACCGAAATCCCAATCGGTCGCAAAAATAAGCGGAGTGCCTACTTTCGCTAATACCAGAAGAGGAGCTTTGAAACAATCGGTAGTAATGATAACGGAATCATTATATACTGCGCTGTCGCCGCCATTAAAACCAGTGGTATCGGTTGGATTAAAACAAACCTGTACCAGAAGTGTATCTCCTCCATGAAGTGTATCGGCAAGTGACGGCGTTGTCGTAACTTTTTTGAAGCTAAAGCCTTTTTGCATCTCAGCCGTCGAAATGTAGAATGACTTCGCTCCTTTCGGCGAAGTATTTATTAGAGCAAGGGTCTGGCAACTATCACCGCCTACTCGCAGCATCCCAAATTGAAGTGTATCAACTTTGATATACGTTGACTTTTTGGGGGGCTGCGGAACTTGAAGTAGCTCCGAGACGCTTGGCGCTTTATAATGCAATTCCAATATCGGACTCAGATGGAACCCGTTTTTATCGACGATATAGAGTGGAGCATACGCCGTATCGAACGGATTGGCAACAATGACGTCGAAACAGCGCATAGTATCGGTTGCAAGATTCCCGGTTACTTGAAAAACTATTTCTCCCGTTTGAAACGGATCCGAAGTGGCGTCAAAGTTTACATTTTTAAATACTTTTCCCGGGCGACCGTAGACATCGCCGTTCGGATCGTCAATAAGCGTCGCGCTTGCGATCGCCACCGAATCATGAACACAGACATGCCAGGAAGAGCAAAGCGTATCGACGGTGACAACCGGATGCCCGCCGCCTGAGCTGACCGTCATACCGACCGGAAGCGCGTAAGAAAAGAAGAAATCATCGCCGCAGAAATCGCCAAGGTCAAAATCGGGATCGATAGAGCGCATGCCATAATGATAAATCATGAATGCTCCGCGCAGCATGGTATCTATATCAACGTTCGGATCAACTGTTGTACGAGGATTCGTAAAATAATACGACCCAGGTTGTACTCTGTAGCGGACTCCTTCGAGTTCGGGATGGTTGGGAATAGTGCCGATGAACTTGCCTTTACTGGAGCCGAAATTGGAAAGTTTGCTCAATGGACCGCCATTGTGGGAAAATACAATATTTAATTCAACATCTTTTTTCTCGCCAATGAGATTGATATAATAATCCTGCAATGATTCGGAAAGGGCATTGGCGGGAACATAAAATAAATAGGACGTTCTCCAGCGTGACATCGGAACGATACTCATCATGCTTTCAGCCGGATACGGTTCTGCCGTTCCCTGATCGCGCTGCTCATAACACATGACGCTGAATTTATCCCCGTTATTAGAATGCATCTCCATCGGAGTGCCAATTCCACGTGTTTGAGGAGGGCTGGCATAGAGACTAGTTGACATGTCATTTTTAGCAACAATACCGTCATTCTCTTCGATGTTCGCCCCTTTCGGACTATTCGTGTAGGTCCTGTACACATCTCCGTAGCCGGTGGCAGTTTCGTCCACCGGGTTTGCTCCGATCAGAGGAATGGTTACATAGCCAGTCGAATCCCAGTATTCGGACGGAATAACCTGCTCAACCATATAGTCTCTGCCATCGAGCAGGCCGCCGCTCGGAGCTTCGCCGAGAAAGGCATCTTCGTGCCCGGCAAGAACGCCAACCGGTTTATTGGAGGTGACTGTAGAACCGGATAGGTCATTTGCATCGTCGGAACCATCGCCTTTGACCCAGTAAACTTGCCCTCTGCGAAGCGTGACGCTATAGGTGACGAGCTTCGCGTTTGGAGTGCCGACCGCTCCCCTACCAGAGTTGACTCCGGAATGCCCACCGGCAGTCCGTCCATTGGGGGTAATAGTAACGGTAGTATTATCAAAAGCCGATATAATCAGAAAAAAGCCGCCGGCATTTTCTGCCTGATAAGCCTGCCCGGCGCCGTTACCTGGATTATCGTTATAACTGGGAATAACATAACTTTTGCCAAGCGCAGGAGTAGGAATGGAAAGATAGCTCCCGCCGGAACAAGCTCCAGTAGAAAGATATTGGACATTGATAGGTCTTTTTGCGGTAATATGACATGCTTTAAATTCCGGGACATCTCCGGCCGAATCTTTCAGTTGCATGGCAGACCTGCTGAGAACTATTGCCCGTCCCTGCTGTGCCGCAATATGATAGGGAGTGGATATTGTTTCATTTCCGGCATCATCGAAGTAGGAAATCGTCGCCGTGTTATCGGTATAGCTCGAGATCAGCACATACCAACCGGAAAAGCCATGGAAATCTCCGTCGGCAAGCTGCGGAGGATCGCTATAAAAACTCGGCATGACTAAGCCGATATAAAAATCCCTTCCATCCACCGGAAGCCCCTGCTGCTGTGCAGAAACCAGACTAGACAGGGAACAGATCGCCACAAGAGCGATACCAAGCGATAATGCTATACGTTTCATAGTTAGTTAGAAAAAAAGAAAGAAAAAGAAAACAACACAACGAAACAAACGGGGGATACTCCCCTGAGAAGGCAAAGTATATTTTCCCTTTATTGTAAACTATCGAGACAGTGCAAGGTTACAATAATCTGAATTTTTTTTTGGGGTGCATTGCTCCATCTATCTCATAGTTCTAATTATAAAGTAAATCCGGCTAGAATAGTTCGCCCCCAAAGAAAAAAATCTTCGGAAAATAACCTTTTTTTAGAACGATGCTGTTCTCTAATCCTATGCTTGGCTTACGATGCGAAACAAATATTGAGTGGATAAAGCGGGTAGCGTCTAATCCCGCTCTTTTACTTCCCGATCATGCCCATTGCGAGAAGAAAGCCGCAACGATGGCAATATCGCTTCTCAATAATTATCCTTCGAGAAAGGAATTGGTCGAAGAAATGTCCGAGCTTGCCATCGAAGAGATGAGCCATTTCCGAATGGTGCTGAAAAAAATGGACGGGCGCGGAATCTCCCTAACTTATGACACGGGAGATAGCTATGCTCAGGCGCTGCATTCGATGATCCGAAAACAAGAGCCGCAAAAATTCTTGGATAAGCTCATCGTCGCCTCGCTAATAGAAGCCCGTTCATGTGAGCGCTTTCAATTACTTTCCGAGCATGTGCCCGATCCCGATCTTAGAGATTTTTATAAATCCCTCCTCGCAAGCGAAGCCCGGCATAGGAATACATTCCTGAAACTCGCGCGACTGTATTTTCCAGAAGACGACGTCGCTACTCGCCTGAATGAATTCGAAATATTCGAAGCAGAACTAGTATCGGGGTTGAAATCGGAAATGGTGATGCATGGATAAAAGAACCCCTCTCCCGGTACTCGGGAGAGGGGCAGGGGTGAGGGCTCCCCAAAATTGTCGTACCTTTGTACCGAGCCAGAGTGCACACACCTAAATTTAGCCAAGGGGTACATTCGTTATGACAAACTTATTTTCAACTACACGTCAAGAGTCGCCTAAAGCCTTTCGCTATGAAAAGCTGTGCATTGCCATTGGCGTACTTGGGATCGCCTACCCGATCGTCAATTTTCTCTATGATCTGGCGTTCAGCTCAATGAACGGATTGCCTCTGGTGATACGCCCGACCGTGAGCTGTTATTTTTGGGCTCCGGGCACTGTCTGGTTTGTAGGGGTCTTGTGGATATTCGGAATCATATTGGTGTATTATTCCCGTGATAAGATCGAAGGAGTAACCTCAACGCTTGCAGGTATTTTTGCATTCTGTATCGCTTCATTTCCCCAAGAAGCCACCGAGTGCTCGCCAGGACATGCACCATCAAGCGAAGTTTTCAGTACCATTCATTTAATATCTGCTGTTTCTTTTTTTATATTACTGAGCTATCTGTCGTTCTTATTTACCCGCAAAACGGAGCATGAAAAGCAAGTATCAATTGTGACGAACCGCAACAACCCCAAGGACAAGCGAAACCGCATCTACGTGTGGTGTGGCTCAACCATGGTAATATGTCTTCTTCTTGCAATGATCTTTAAATTTTTTAAAGTCGATTTCGGCAGCGGACAGTTTTACCAACCGATGTTCTACCTCGAAACAATTATGCTCGTTGCCTTCGGCATTTCGTGGCTTACCAGAAGTCATTCCTTCAAATGGCTAAAGCCGTAGAAAGAATGAGGATTTCCAATTCTCAATTCTCAATTTTTAATTCAAGAGCCTCCACCATCCGCTTCACCTCCTCATATTCCGGTGTGCCGCGAAGGGAGGTATACATCTCGTCGCTCAGGAATTCCCTCAGAATTGGCGTGTGTTTGAATCCTGCCTTGATTGCTCTGCGGCAAGTTTCCAGTGCCTGCATTTTTTCACCGAGCATGCCAAGTAAGTAGGCGAGATTGTAAAGTGGTTTACCATCCTTTACGCGATCTTTCAGTTCGAATGCCATTTTCAGCGCCTCTTCAGTTCTGCCAGTCCAGGAAAGCATGTCTGCGAATATCACCTGTGAATTCTCATCGTCCGGATGGAGCTTCAAGTGCCGCTCAAGAAGCGGAAGCGCAGATGCGGACCATTTTGCGCATTTTTCCGTTTCTCCCGCCGCGTCGCATCCGATCGCAAGATTCATCATGCTCTTAAGATCATCCGGTTTCAGGCGGACAGCTTCTTCAATGTGCGGTATGCTCTCTGCATGCCGGCCCGTCTCAGAGTAGAAAAAACCAAGTGAGGAATGGCTCATGGAATTGTTCGGCTCCTTGCGAATAAATTCCTTTGCAATTTCCTCTGCTTCGGTAAGTTTGCCCTGGTGCATATAGACTTGAGAGAGGCAATAATATGCTGTAAAAAAATCGGGCTTAATTCGTAGCGATTCTTTTGCAAGCGATTCGGCTTCAGTAAGCAGAGCCGGATTGCGGTCGTAGGCACGATAAAGACTCGTAAGATTAAAAGCCTTGAACTCGTAGGCATAGGCATAGCCTGGATCGGATGCGATCGCATCATTGAGGAGTTGAATCGCAAGCCGGTAGCCTTCTTTCGTATGAAGACAAAAATATTCATTCGCCTTCATATACAGCTCATACGCTTCAGCATTTTCCGTCCCGCGCTCGACGAGCTTTTTCTTTTCGTCCGAGGCAAGATGCACTTTCAGCCCTTCGACGACTTTCTCGGCTACCTTCTCCTGAATATCGAAGATGTCCTCCATCGTGCCTTTCATCGAATCCAGAGGTGGTCGCCGGTTTCGATGTCGAGAAGAGCAGAGGTGATTTTTATTTGGTCGCCGAACTTACGGACTGAACCTTCAATAAAGTACCGAATGCTCATCTCCTGTGCATACGGCGCAAGCTGACCTTTATAACTCTTGAATTCTTTCGTTGCTTGTGTGTCGCTCACTCGCAACGCTTTGACATTGGATAATGCAGAGATCAGTTCAGCAGCAATTCCATCTGCAAACCACGCATTATCCCCTATCGGCGAGAGATCTTGAAACGGCAGGATCATTAGGCTCTTGCGCGGATCAGTTTCTTTTACAAGTTTCAACGTTGGAGCTTGCGTTGCTACTAATCCAAGTTTACCGAGTGCGCGGATGATAGCATCGATGTTCGTCATCGGCGCGCGCTGAATACCGGCGAGATGATATTGCAGGTCTTCGCTTAATGCAACCGGTTCGAGATCAAGTGGAAGTATTTTTTTATTCTTCTCGAAAGCCAGTGATACTTCACGGACTACATTTTTTGAGATTATCGAATTTGGAGAGAGCAAAACAATGAATGCTTTGCATCCATCTATTGCCTGCACGATCTCTTTCGACCAACTCGTCGCCACATCGATTCCCGATTGATCGATCCACACCGAAAGTCCGGCAGAGGCAAGCAGTTCTGAAAGCTGATCGGCTTTTTCTTTGTCTTTGGAGGAATAGGAGATGAAAATATCAGCCATTTGCCGCTGCCTTCCGTTCTATTTCCTCCACCATCCGCTTCACCTCCTCATATTCCGGCATGCCGGCAAGGGAGGCAATGCCGTCTTTCTCATCGGTCAGAAATTCCTTCAGATGCCGAGGATTCTTGTATCCGGTCTCGATCGCTTTGCGAAATGTCGCAAGCGATTCAGCGGCGTCGCCAAGCCTGCCGAAGAGACATGCGGTGTTGAATAGGGATACTCCATCCTTAAGATGAGTCTTTAAGGCTATTGCTGCCTCGCGAGCAGCCTCGATTCTGCCGTTCCATTGAAGCAGGTTCGCGTGCCACACCAGTGTACCCTCGTCATCGGGATGGAGCCTGAGATGACGCTCGAAATAGGGAAGCGCGACTTGTGCCCAATGAGCGCATTTATCCCGCTCGCCGGCAGCATCGCAAGTGTTGACAAGATTGAACAAGCTTACAAGACTATTCGGCCTCAGACGAACCGCTTCCTCAAATGGAGCTATCGCTTTGGCAGATTGGCCGATATTGCTATAGAAAAATCCGAGCGTGAAATGGGCGACGAATCTCTGCGGATCCTTCCGGATGAATTCCTGTGCGGCTTCCTCCGCTTCGAGGGTCTGGTCACGGAACATATAGATCACTGAAAGAGGTTGATAGACCACGAACAGATCGGGTTTCAGCCTCAGCGCCTCATTGCAAAGAGTTTCCGCCTCATCCAACAGCGCGGGATCTGGGTCGTAGTTGCCATAGAGAGCTGCCAGTGCGTGCGCCTTGAACTGATACGCCATCGCATAGCCGGGATCGGCATGAATCGCTTCCGTAAAAAGCTGAACGGCAAGACGAAAACCTTCCTTCGTATTGCGTTGGAAATATTCCACTGCCTTCAGATATAGCTCATACGCTTCGGCATTCTCCGTACCGCGCTCGGCAAGCTTCTTCTTTTCGTCCGATGCGAGATGGACTTTCAATCCTTCGACTACTTTCTCCGCCACTTTCTCCTGAATATCGAAGATGTCCTCCATTGTGCCTTTCATCGAATCCTGCCAGAGGTGATCGCCGGTTTCGATATCGAGGAGGCGGGAAGAAATTTTTATATTATCTCCAAACTTCCTCACGTCACCTTGAACGAAATATCTAATGGACATTTCTTTAGCGTAGACTGTCAGATGACCTATGTAACTCTTGTATTCTTTCGTTGTCGCTGCATCCATGACACGGAGGGTTTTCACGTTCGAAAGCGCATTAATGAGTTCGCTTACGATTCCATCGGCGAACCATTGGTTGTCTGCAGTCGGCGAGAGGTCTTCGAAAGGGAGAATCATAAGAGATTTTCGGGTGTCGGATTCTCTGACAATTTTAAGCGTAGGAGCCTGCGTTGCTTCCAAGCCAAGTTTGCCGAGCGTGCGGATGATGGCATCGATATTCGTCATCGGCGCGCGCTGGATGCCGGCGAGATGATATTGGAGGTCGCGGGTCAATGCAACCGGCTCGAGATCGAGTGGCAAAATCTTTTTATTCTTTTCGAATGCCAGCGCAACTTCACGCATGACATTTTTCGAAGTTATAGAATTGGGAGAAAGCAAAACGACGAATGCTTTACATCCTTCAATCGCATTGACAATTTCTCCAGACCAGCTTGTGGCCACATCGATCCCGGATTGATCGATCCACACCGAAAGTCCGGCAGAGGCAAGCAGTTCCGAAAGCTGATCGGCTTTTTCTTTGTCTTTTGAGGAATAGGAAATAAAAATGTCCTGTGGCATGAGGCAAAAATACGAAGAAATGGAGTCTCGCAAGGAATTATTTTTTTTCTCCATGCCTGTTGCAAACCTGATTTCTTTTCCGTATATTGTCCTTCTAGTGATAGGCACCTGCCCTTCGGGAATGTAAAATGTTAAATGTAAAATGTAAAATTGAAGTTTTTTTTACTGTCGGCTGTCAGCTTTTCTCCCTGTGTCTACTTCTAAGGACGAGCACCTATTTTAAAATGTTATAATTATTATTTATAAAGACTTACAGACCCATCTTTTTTAGAAAATGGACTATAAATTAGTATCGGATTATAAACCGGCAGGCGATCAGCCGGAGGCGATCAGGCAGCTTCGGGAAGCGCTAGAGCGCGGCGATAAGGCGCAGGTCTTGCTCGGCGTTACTGGTTCGGGAAAAACATTTACGATCTCGAATGTTATCGAAAAATATAAAAAGCCGACGCTTGTTATCAGTCATAATAAGACGCTTGCCGCTCAGCTTTATGGCGAGTTCAAACAATTTTTCCCGAATAATGCTGTCGAGTTTTTCATTTCGTATTACGATTATTACCAGCCTGAGGCATATCTTCCTGCCACAGATACGTATATCGAGAAAGATATGTCGATCAACGAAGAGATCGACCGACTTCGCTTAAAAGCGACAAGTGCGCTGCTCGATGGGCGCGATGACGTTATTATTATCGCATCGGTTTCGTGCATCTATGGCATCGGCTCGCCGGATGAATATGCGAAGCAGATGCTGCGCATTCATACCGGCGATACGGTCGAGCGGAATCAGTTCATGCGCGCATTGCATGAGATCCATTACTCGCGCAATGATGTGGAGTTCCAGCGCGGAAGTTTCAGAGTGCGCGGAGATGTCGTCGAAGTTATTCCGGCTTATGAAGAGGATAAAGGCTACCGCGTAGAATTTTTCGGCGATGAAGTAGAGCGCATTTCTTTTATCGATAGATTAACCGGAAAAATTCTCGAGGCAACCGATAGAGCATATCTTTATCCCGCAAAACATTTCGTCACGACCGGTCCTCAGCTTGAACTGGCAATCGGTTCGATTGAAGCAGAGCTTGAACAACAGCTTCAATATTTCAGGATGAATGGAAAATTATTAGAAGCGCAGCGCCTCGAACAGAGGACGCGCTTTGATATCGAGATGATGCGCGAGCTTGGATATTGCTCGGGCATCGAAAATTATTCCCGGCATCTTGCCGGAAGAAAAGCCGGTGAGCGACCAAGTGTTCTTCTCGATTATTTCCCTGATAATTTTTTGCTCGTCATCGATGAATCGCATCAGACAATGCCGCAGATCCGCGGCATGTTTGCCGGCGACAGAGCGCGAAAGATGACACTTGTCGAGCATGGTTTCCGATTGCCGAGCGCGCTCGATAACCGTCCGCTTAATTTTAATGAGTTCGAAGAGCAAACCGATCAGATCATTTATGTCAGCGCCACGCCTGCCGATTACGAAGTCCAGCAATCGAAAGGCGTTGTCGTCGAGCAAATTATTCGTCCGACGGGATTGCTCGATCCGCGAATTGAAGTCCGTCCGATAAAAAATCAAATAGACGATCTGCTCGAAGAGATTCGCAAGAGAGCCGCAAAGAAAGAACGAGTTTTGATTACAACACTTACGAAAAGAATGTCGGAAGATCTGACCGATTATTATGTGAAAGTCGGCGTCAAAGTCCGCTACTTGCATTCGGAAATTGTATCATTAGAACGGGTAGAAATTTTACGCGATCTCAGGCTCGGCGTTTTCGATGTACTTGTCGGCGTAAATTTATTACGTGAAGGTCTTGACTTACCGGAAGTCTCACTCGTTGCAATTCTCGATGCCGATAAAGAAGGATTTTTGCGAAGCGAGAAAGCTTTGATGCAGACTGCAGGACGCACTGCGCGTAATGTGGAAGGCCTTGTGATCATGTATGCCGATCGAATTACGGATTCGATGAAAGCCGTGATCGAAGAAACCGAGCGCCGCAGAATTTTGCAAACAGAATATAATACCGAGCATGGCATCACGCCGACAACGATCCTTAAATCATATGAAGATATTATGCAATCGACAGCCGTTGCTGATGTTTCGATCAAACGAGAAGAGAAGCGACAGGCGGCTCGCGATGAAAAATATGGAAAGGAATTGACTCCTGCTTTTGTACTCAAGAATATGAATGAAGGTGAGCTGGAAGGACTCATCGAGCAGCTTGCAGCCGAACTCAAGCAAGCCGCCGCCGATCTGGAATTCGAGCGCGCCGCGCTGCTTCGTGATGAGATAAAACGTATCGAAGATAATTTTTTGAAGAAGAAGTCTATTCTTGAATCAGTAAAATAATGCTTCGCCTTTTTCTTCCAGAGATATGCATCCACTGCGGTGATCATTGCGATTATGCAAAGCAGAAGCCGCTCACGAAATATCTTTGCAAAGTATGCTTGCGACAGTTCGAATTATTCGAGCAGCCATCGCAAGATGATCTTGTTCAAAAATCTTCGCTCTTTCGTGAATTGCCAGATGTTTCTATCGGAGCATCGTTTACTTTCGAAAATGGCGGGATTATTCAATCGCTTATCCACCATTGCAAATATCAGGAAATGCCAAAGCTGGGCGCGATATTAGGAAATATTTCCGCGCAAAATAATGTAGATATTTCCGGTGAATATGATTATCTTATTCCGGTGCCATTGCATCGGACACGATATTCGGAACGAGGTTATAATCAATCGGAGATGCTCTCGAAAGGGATTGGCGACGTCAGTAAAATTCCAGTCGCAAAAAGGAATTGGCTGAAGCGAACGCGGCAGACACCATCTCAAACTGGCATGACATTAGAACAACGTGAAAAAAATGTACGCGGTGCTTTTGCTTTGACGAAACAAGGCATGAAAGAACTTCAAGGAAAGCGAGTTCTCGTTATCGATGATGTCATGACGACCGGCGCAACGCTTGCAAGCGCGGCAACTGCATTAATGGTTGTCAAACCGAAGAAAGTAGATTTATTTGCGCTGGCGGGAGTTATCGATTAAAATAATCCCGAAAATCTATTAATCCCATGAATCACGGTTCAGACAATTACCAGCTTCCGCCAGCTCCGCCGCCGCCGGACATTCCGCCGCCACCGGACCATCCGCCACCGCCGCCGCCGAATCCTCCGCCTGAAAATCCACCGCCGCCAAAACCGCCGCCGCCGCGATTACTGAAAATTGAAGACCAGAATAATCCCTGCAAAATTCCACCCATGCAACCCGACATTCCGCCTTTCGAGCCAATGACGGTGCGATGGGTTCCCGAACCGGCTATGCCGCGGAGGACAACGAGAATTACAAAAAAGATAAGTACAATAACCATCGCTCCGCCGCCCAATGGATTGCGGCGAAACATTCTGGTATTATTATTTTGCGGCGCGGCTTTGAATTCTCCGGCACTGGCCTGTATTAAAGCATCGACCGATTTTTGCAAGCCGCCGTAAAAATCGCCTTGCTGCAAAGCCGGTCGCAAAATATTTTGAAAGATATCATTGCAGGCAGCATCGGTCAAAGTCGGTTCGAGACCAATACCTGGAGCAATAAAAGCTTTCCGGTCGCCTTTGGAGATTAAAATTGCTGCGCCATTATTTTTCTTGGCTTGTCCGATCTTATTCTGATTAATGATCTCGAATGCATAATCGCTTTCCGGATTATCATGAAGCGACGAGACGATGACGACCACGATCTGCGTCGAAGTAGAATCCTGATAAGCAAGCAGCCTGCGCCGCAGGGCATCAGCTTGATCGGACGTCAGCGATCCGGTTGCATCATAGACCGGGCTTGTCAGTTTCGGAACCTGTGGATGATCGGATTTCTGCGCGAAAGAATTTCCGGCAAGAGAAAATAGAATCGCGAAAACGTGCAATGCTGGGATAAAGGGGATAAGATGTTTTTTCATTGAAGAGCAAAACAGCACAGAATATAAATCATTCCCCTATTCTTGCTCCCTTACAGTTCCTTTCGCATACACATACTCGTTTTAATTCCGGCGTATTGCCCCTAGTACTATGTTTCGACGACCTACTTTAGTAATTTGTTCAGGAGAAACTGTAGTCCAACTAGTATCACTGAAATTAAGATCAATAAATGTGGGAAATAGGTTGGGTACATGCCGGTGAAGAATATCGAAATCAGCATGGCAAAAGATAGCAGAGAGAAAAAGACCACGATCGACATTATCACATAGTTCCATGCCCCGCGATGCCGACGCGCCAAAGCGATAGATAAAATACATGCTCCGATCAATGCGATAAACGGCAGAACACACCAAAGAAAAAACTCAAGTATCTCCATACACAAAAATACGAAATAAAAAAAACCTTGGGAATCTACTTTCCAAAACTTCACTCGCTCAGTATCATCGGCATTGTTTGCACATTTGAATTAATGTGAGCAACGCACGTATACATACCGGCAGGAAGATTCTCTGCATCCCAGATGAATGAATGATCGCCAGCTTCGAGTTCACCGTTGAAAAGAATTGCCACTTCTTCACCAAGAAGATTGATAACGGAAATGTTTGCATGA